>Ga0208411_1000049_pt1 | contig 87425 bp, 75 predicted proteins | sample ETN01SmetaG_4_FD_185793 | JGI IMG/M metagenome (GOLD analysis project Ga0208411, IMG submission 185793) | Marine microbial and viral communities from oxygen minimum zone, Eastern Pacific Ocean - ETNP2014F12-01SV261 (SPAdes) (version 2) | ecosystem: Environmental > Aquatic > Marine > Oceanic ... | reverse complement strand
GTGTCGGTAAAAAAGAAATGTGTCCAATACCAATACTTTAAACTGAAATCCTGATTGAATGTGAAACCCATTGGATTTCACTTGATTATCCTTTAAAAATTTTATCAAATCACCTTCGGATAAATTTGTGGGATCAGCTTCCTCTATATTTACTTCATTCCCTTCATTCCCTTCCAGAGCGCTTTCCATCAAATCCAAATTTATAAGGGGTGTTACCGTGTGCATATTATATCCGCCGCCATAAAAGAGTTTTGCTTTAGCAAGCAGTGGAATCCCCAGGCCAACAATCTTTTTCCGTGCAGTTAAATAAATAGAAAAATCTCCCCAGCTAAAGTCATAAGGACCTATGTTATCTTCAGAATTTGTGAAGTCAAATGTATATTCTTTAAAGGATAAGGAAAAATCCGCTTCCAGGTCAACAAATGGAATTGCATCAATATAAATATATGCTCCTCCAGACAGAGGGTTTGAAAAATCTGATGTATTGAGTTCCGCTACCCCCTCGGTACTATTGTAAGATTCAATGGAAAGCAATGATTGCCCACCTTGAAAACCAAACCCACCAATTCCAAAAATATATGTAAAGGGAATAAAACCTGAAACAAATAACAACATGGATAAAATGCGTTTCATTTGTATAGCTCCTCAATTAGATTGTAAAATAATATTTAACCAAAAATTAACCATGATATGAAATCTCTTCACAGAAATATTCCCAATATGGAACTAAACTATACACAATACGTTTTTCATAAAAATATGGAGAATCTATGAACAAAATATTCCCGATACTGTTTTTGATTGGGCTGGTTTTCCCAAATAAAAAAACAGACACTATTAAATCAGATGATAAGTCCAGTCATCAGACCCGTGTTGAAGCGAATGTGGATGACAATGTTTTAAAGCTGACAATTGAAAAAGATGGAGAGAAAAATACATACGAAGTGGATTTGAAAAATGTGATAGAATTGGATGCCATCAGAGATTTGGTGGGTGACCTGGGCATTGATATTCATTTAGATTCAATTTTTAAAAATACCCCTAGTCCAATGACTTTCACGGGAAATACATTTCTTGGAGTTCACTGTGAAGATATTTCGGACCAACTGCGAGACTATTTTAAAGTAAAATCCGGTGGTGGTGTTTTAATCTCTGAAATTTTAAAAGACAGTCCTGCAGAAACATCAGGTCTGAAAGCCGGAGATATCCTTATCTCAATAAATGATAAAGAAATTTGGGATACGCTTGAGCTCACCCGCGCAGTCAAAAAATATGAACCTGAAGAAGAAATATTAATTAAAGTCGTAAGAAAAGGGCGTGTAAAAAAAATAAAGGTTACACTGGGTGAGCGTGATGAGTTATTTAGATTTGATTTCAATGATGCCTTTGGCTTTGACCATTTTAATGGCAAGAAAGGAGTAAAAAAGTTTAACAAAAAACTTTTTGAAGATGATGAGGAATTTTTCTTTGATGATGACAAACTGAAAAAGGATTTGAAAGAATTAAGAGAAGAAATGAACACTTTAAAAGAAGAATTGAAAGAATTGAAGAAAAAATCTAAATAAATCACTTTACATAATTCATATAATAAAAAAACAGGCACTAAAAGCCTGTTTTTTTTCTGCAATTGAGATAGTTGCTGTTTGGTAAATAAATTTGAGCCCCTTTATGACCTCTTTCGTAAAAACAATCGTTCCTGCGTTCTACCTTGTCACTTGTGTAATGGGTGAAATCATTTGGCCTACAAATGCCAGTAGAAAACTAACCTCAAATTATGGTGAGTTCAGGGATGATCATTTTCATATGGGGATTGACATTAAAACCAACGGTAAAGAAGGATATGAGGTATACGCAATTGCAGATGGTTCTATTTCCCGAATGGTTGCGAATTACACCGGATATGGGAAAGCTCTTTACCTGAAAACTAAATCGGGAGATACTGGTGTTTACTGTCACCTGAGTAAATTTTCCTCGGAATTGGAAAAGGAACTTTTTATTCAGCAAATAAATACTGATTCCTACCATGTGAACGCGTATTTCCCCAGCACCGATTTTCCATTTAAAAAAGGCGACATCATCGGTTATACCGGAAACACCGGAGCTTCATTTGGACCACATCTCCATTTTGAACTTCGAAGCCCAGAGGGGAATACCTTAAATCCCCTGAAACAGGGACTCTCTATTTCTGATACAATTCCACCTGTTTTAAAAGGATTAACCGTATTCCCGCTTACACAGAAAACGCTCATATATGGTTTTCCTTTGCCAATGGAATTCCCAATAATTCGACACCATAGTAATTTATATTCAATTTCTGACACAATTTTTTGTACCAAAGGCGAGATTGGTATTTCTGTAAGCTTAGAGGATAAAATTCAACAAAATAAAAATCGATATCAATTTTATAAGGCAGAGCTGATTGTTGACGATTCTCTGGTTTTTAGCTTTACTTATGATTCTATAAGTTTTTTTCAATCTGCACATATGAACTCAATTGAAAATCGAAAGTTCGGAAAAGCTAGGGGTCTATCTTATCATAAATTCTTTCTAGAAAAAAATTCGATATTTCTTTCAAATAAGGAGTTGTCCGGACATATTTTACTGTCCCATGGAGTTCACAGTCTCAGCCTTTCCATTGCCGATGCTTACGGTAATATTTCAAATGTAAACGGAAAAATTGTTTGTAAACTTTCCAACAATAAATCCCCAAAAAAACCACGATCCTGGGTAAGACAAGAGTCCTGGCAAACAGATTTATTTCTCGATTCAGATTTACAAATTCTTAACAGTGAAAACGGGGTGTTTATTGAATTCCAAGATATAGAAAATCTGTTCACTGTCCATGGTCGTTTAATCATAAATGATAATAAACCATTTGATTTTAATTTCTTTCACACTCCTCCACAAACATATTATAGTACTTTAATCCCATTTGATAAATTTAAAAACATCAATCATATCTCCGTGTTAACAAAAGAAAAACATGTTGATTTTCCAATCAATGCAATGGTTGTCTACCCGAACTCTCAATACAAACTTAGCTCAAAGGATAATATCGTACACATCCAGTTCAAAGAATTTGCACTGTTTGATACCGCATTGATTTGGATAAAAAACACACAGTCTTTTAAAGAAAGTAACATCACATCACTGACCAATACTTATAATATTGAGCCCAATAATCTCCCCTTAAAAAACCCTGTTTATCTCACGTTCAAACTGAATCAAAATCAACAATTAATTGAGGGAGCAGGTATTTATAAATATAACAAAAAGAAAAATAAATGGGAGTTTCAGGAGCCTCACGGTAAAAACTTTAAACACACCGTTGAATTATCAGAATTGGGAATATTTACACTTTTACAGGATACAATTCCTCCTGAGATAGTTCATGTCTTTCCTGAACCATCACACTCATATACATCCGGTGATATTTATTCAATTAAATGTATCTTGAAAGATAATCTTTCAGGGGTTGAGCCTAGTGAAGAGGCATTAAAAATTATCTTGAACGGAAAAAGGGGGTTTTGTGCTTACCAACCTATAAAAAAGGAATTATCATATTCTTTTGTTGATCCTCTTATTTCCGGAGATTACTCCATATATATTTCTGCACGAGATTATGCTGGGAATAAAATGGAAAAAACAATAATATTTAATGTAAATTAAATTGCCAATTCATTGAGGCTGTTCATAAAATCCGTTTCGGTTTTTAATAATTAATCAGATTAAATTGACCTGTGTTTTTTCCTTATAAGGATGATAACCCCCGAATTCTTGTTCCGTATGTCACCTATGCCATTTTAGGAATTAATATTTTTGTTTTTGTTTTTCAAACTGGGTTGGGACTTTCAGATATTGTTGGAGAAAGAACATTTATTTATGCGTTTGGTCTTATCCCAGCACAGTTTTCTATTTTTAATGTCTTTACATCTATGTTTATACATGGTGGAATAGCACATATTGCTGGTAATATGTGGTTTCTCTGGATATTCGGGGACAACGTGGAAAGCGCGCTCGGTCACATCCGGTACCTGATATTTTTTTTAGCGTGCGGAACGGTTGCTGCTTTGAGTCAAGTAATCTTAAATGCGGCCTCCCAGATTCCCATGGTAGGTGCCAGCGGTGCTATCGCGGGAGTTTTAGGTGCATATATGATGATGTACCCAAAAGCACGGGTACATGTTTTTATCATTTTTATCTTTATCACTACTATCCAAGTTCCAGCACAGATCGTATTGGGTTTTTGGTTTCTCATGCAGTTAAGTAATGGGTTGGGAACATTAGGACTGGATACAACCGGTGGGGTGGCGTGGTTTGCTCATATTGGAGGATTTATTGCTGGTGTCGGCGGACAAAAATTATTTCGCACCTTTCGTATCGTTTAAATTATGAATCAAGAGAAACTCATACATGTTGCAAAAGAAATGCGCGATAAGTCATATGCACCCTTTTCAAAATATACAGTTGGAGCTTCGGTCAAAACGGAAGATGGTTCCATAATTGGCGGCTGTAATGTAGAATCCGCAAGCTATGGATTAACCTGCTGTGCTGAGAGGATTGCACTGTACAACACCATATCCCAAGGATTTTTAAAAATAAAAGCAATGGCAGTCGCAAGTGAAAATGGCGGATTCCCCTGTGGAGCCTGCCGGCAGGTTATATGGGAACTGTGCGGAGATATTCCAATTTTGATAATTGACAATCAAAATAAAATAAAAGAAACATCAAGCCAAGCCCTCCTTCCAGATGCTTTTGACAAAAATAATTTAACATGAAATAGAAAACTGATGACTCTAAAATCACCTGAACCTGGTTGGATAGAAGTAATTTGTGGATGCATGTTCAGTGGAAAAACCGAAGAACTAATAAGGAGATTGCGCCGCGCTCAGATTGCTCAGATGCATACCACTATTTTTAAGCCTCATATTGATGGCCGTTACAGTGAAAACCACATTGTATCTCACAATAACATGAAACTGAAATCTCACTTGATAAAAAATGCACATGATATCTTGAACTTGGCAGATGGTGCTGAGGTAGTCGGAATTGATGAAATTCAGTTTTTCCATGATGATATTATTGATGTCTGTAAAACCCTTGCTAATAATAAAAAAAGGGTCATAGCGGCTGGTCTTGATGCAGACTACCGTAGAATACCTTTCGGGCCAATGCCAGCCCTGATGTGTGAAGCTGATTATTTAGATAAATTGCGAGCAATTTGTGTTCAATGCGGCAAACCAGCATCCTATACTCAAAGAAAAACCAGAGAAACTGAACAAATTATTGTTGGAGAAATGGATATTTATGAAGCTCGATGCAGGAATTGCTATGTTTCACCAAAGGAAATGATGTGACTCAATTTACTGGATTATTAGGAATTATTGTTCTTCTTTCTGTGGCATATATTTTGTCCAACAACAAACGAATAATAAACATGAGAATTGTAGGGTGGGGATTGGGGCTACAACTTTTGCTTGCACTGATTATTTTAAAAACACCAATAGGGCCACCTTTTTTTGGGTTTTTTGATAAGGCAATCAAGAAATTGATTGGTTTTTCTGATGCTGGAAGTGATTTCCTTTTCAAATCTTTTATTACGGATGTAGGATATCACCCAGCATTAGTTAATTTTGCTTTTCGTGCCCTGCCTACCATTATATTTTTCTCCGCTTTGATGGCGGTGATGTATCATTTTGGGGTAATTCAATTTACTGTGAAATGGATTGCCCGTATCATGCAAAAAACTATGGGCACCAGCGGGTCAGAAACGCTAAGTGTATCCGCAAATATTTTTGTAGGGCAAACGGAAGCACCCCTTATGGTGAGACCTTTTATTAATTCCATGACTCGCTCGGAACTTATGGCGGTGATGACTGGAGGGTTTTCTACTATTGCTGGAGGTATAATGGCAATTTATGTCACCATGCTTGGTGATATCCCGGGTATTGCAGGACATTTATTGGCTGCCTCCATCATGAGTGCTCCCGCGGCAATGGTCATTGCCAAAATTATCCTTCCCGAAACTGAAGAATCGGAAACAATGGGTGAAATTAAAATAACAATACCAAAAACAGATGATAATGCGTTAGAGGCCCTATCTCGTGGAGCAACTGACGGAATGAAATTAGCAGCAAACGTAGCTGCAATGATTGTGGCTTTTGTTTCTGCTATTGCATTGGTCAACTATATGTTGGGATTTGCAGGTCTGTCACTTGAAATGATTTTCGGATTTTTTTTCAAACCTTTAGCATGGACAATGGGTGTACCGTGGGATGAAGCTGGGGTTATGGGAACTCTTATGGGAGAAAAATTAATTTTTACGGAATTAATTGCTTACAGTAATCTGAGAGATTTAAGATTGGAGGCGGCAATTTCAGAACGTACAGCAATTATTGCTAGTTATGCATTGTGTGGTTTTGCAAATTTTGGTTCCATTGGAATTCAGTTAGGTGGTATAGGTGGTATTGCTCCAAAGCGCAGGAAAGATTTGGCAAAACTTGCTCTAAAAGCGATGATTGGTGGAGCTCTGGCGTCGTGGCTTACTGCAACAATTGCTGGAATACTTATTTAAATAACTACAAAAATGAGACTTATTCTTTTAGGCCCTCCGGGGGTAGGAAAAGGGACTCAAGCCAAACAGCTTAAAGAATATTTTAATATTATTCACCTGTCTACCGGAGATATTTTGAGATGCGAAATTGAGTCTAGATCTGCTATCGGGAAAGAGGCTCAAGTTTTCATGGATGCCGGGAAGCTGGTTCCAGATAATATTCTTCTAAAAATGATGGAACATCGTCTTACGGAAAAAGATTGTTCTTCGGGCTATCTTTTAGATGGGTTTCCCCGGACCATCCCCCAAGCTGAAGGGCTTGACCACATATTAGAGCTTATCCACCATCAACTAAATGCAGTTATTAGTCTCACAGCTGATGAAAAGGAATTGGTGAACAGATTAGTCCTTAGAGGGCTTGATTCCGGTAGAAGTGATGATACACCTGAGGTGATTCAACGGAGACAAACTATATACTGGGAACAGACAGCTCCTCTCCTAAAATACTATAAAAAAATGGATTTAGTTAAGGATATAAATGGAATTGGAGGGATCCCTGAAATAACAGAAAATATAATTAAGGCGTTGAAATATTCATGCTGAAAACTGGGATCACTGGTGGAATGGGTGTCGGGAAAAGTGCTGCAGCAAAAACATTTAAAGAACTGGGAGTACATATTTTTGATGCAGACAGAGAAGCTAAACAGCTCTTGGACTCCTCAGCTATAATCCAAAATGACTTAATGGCTGAATTTGGATCGGATATATTGGACAATACCGGGAAAATAAACCGAGGAAAATTGGCTAATATAAGTTTTCAAGATGAATACCATCAAAGCACTTTGAACTCTATAATTCATCCTCATATATTTGAAAAAATAGATGAGGATTACCAAAAGATATCTACCAAGAGTAAAGTATCTTTTTTTATGGTGGACGGTGCATTGATTTATGAATCCGGACTAGATAACCACCTAGACTACATTATTGTTGTAACAGCGAAGCTATCTATTCGTATGGAAAGAGCCCTTAAAAAAAGAAATCTCCCTAGGGAAGACATTTTAAGACGAATTGATTTGCAGTGGCCTTGCGAAACAAAAGTACGAATGGCAGATTTTGTTATCCACAATGATACAACAGAAAAAGACCTTAAATCACAGGTAAAAAAAATATTTGACCGACTGGTCTAACGAATTGTTCTTTTCATTGCCCTCGGTTTATCCAAAATTTCTTTAAGCACAAAAGCAGTTTTAAAATCATTTTTTAACACTGTACTAAAATGGTTTTGAACTATTCTAGTTTTTTTCTGCCAATATCGCGATCCCGTGTAAGTTAATTCTCGAGTTTTTTCTGGAAGATGTGTAAAATCAGATTTCTCAAGTTTATCGGAATCTGGCTCAATAATAATTGGTTCCGTTTCAGGTTCCATCTGTTCATCTGATTCAATAACAGAAAAATCATCCTCAGTTTTATTCTCTTCTTTTCCAATTTCTTCAACCACATTCCAAAAATCACCAAACAGATTTTGTAAAAATTCTGGTTGAGTAGGGGGGGTATCTTTTTCAGAATCTGAAATCACGTCTTCCTGTTCCAACGCTTGACGAGCAGCTTTCTGTTTTCGTTGTTTCATCAACGATGACAGCAGGTAAAACGCTGCAATTATTAACCAATATCCAATACCATCCATCTAATCGTTATCCCTCGACTCTGGGGCTTCTGTAGATTTTGTATCTTTATTACCCGATATTGATTCCCGCATATCTGTATCAGATTGAATGTTACGCATATTCACATAATCAAAAACCCCCAACTTCCCTTCGCGAAAAGCCTGTGACATTGCTAGTGGGACTTCTGCCTCAGATGAAACCACCTTGGCACGCATTTCCTGTGTTCTTGCTTTCATTTCTTGTTCCTCTGCAACTGCCATAGCTCGCCGAGTCTCTGCCCGTGCCTGAGCCACACGAAGGTCTGCCTCTGCCTGATCTGCCTGTAAATGTGCGCCTATATTTTTCCCCAAATCCACATCCGCAATATCAATACTTAATATTTCAAAAGCAGTCCCTGCATCCAGCCCTTTCCCCAGCACAAACTTTGATATCGAATCTGGATTTTCAAGTACATTTTTGTATGAGTCAGACGACCCAATTGCACTAACAATCCCCTCACCGACTCTGGCAATAATTGTTTCATCAGTGGCCCCTCCAACAAGACCGGGGATATTGGTTCGCACTGTAACACGTGCGCGAGCTTTAACTTCGATACCATCTTTAGCAACTGCTGCCAGTGTACCAGAAGCTGGGGCATCAATCACTTTTGGATATACAGATGTTTCAACAGCGGTTTTGATATCACGACCTGCTAGGTCAATAGCTGTGGAGGTTTCAAATTCCAGTGGGATATTTGCCTTATTCGCTGCAATCATTGAAAATGTTACATTTGCAACGTCCCCTCCCGCAAGATAATGTGTCTCCAGCATGCTGGTAGAAATATGTTCCAATCCAGCTTTGTGAAGATTGATAATTCCATCGACAACAAGACGGGGAGGTATTTTTCGTAACCGCATACGGATAAGATCAATGATAGTAATACGACCTAAACCAAGACTAACAACAGACTGAACCCAAAGCCCTAAAGGAACAAAATAAAAAATTATGAAAACAAATAAAACTATCGAAACAAGCATTACATATGAAACCATGATAAACTCCTATTATTCATTTAATTTAACTCTGACAACCACCCGGTTTCCATCCACAGATAAAATTCTTACCGGTTGATCTTTTTCTACAAATTCACCTTCTGTCACTGCAAATATTTTTTGATTTTCTATATTTATCCACCCTGAAGGACGCAGGTCTGTAACAGTTTTTCCTGATTTTCCCACACAATCTTCTAGACCCATGGAAATTGTATATCCGGCCTTTTTGCTTTCCACTCCGGGAGAGGTGAGCTTGTTCCAAAACTTGGTTTTGATCATTAACCTAAAAAGTAAAACCAGACCAACTATTCCTCCCAAAATACCAATGGTAAGGCCATCCAATGCACGAGAATAGATATCATGAGAAACCGGTATATCTGGAATTAACAGTTCATAAAGCCCCCATAACAAAACCACAATTCCCGAAATGCCCGCAATCCCAAAGCCAGGAATAAAAAATCCTTCAATAAACAGTAGGGTCAAACCTACAATAATAATCAGTAAATCAGTCATTGTTGCAAGCTCCGCAATGGTGGATGCCCCCAATGATAGTACGAGGCAAATGGCACCAAATGTGCCGGGGATTCCCCATCCCGGGCTTTGAAGCTCAAAAAGAATCCCCAAAAAACCAAATGTCATGAGCAATGATGCTACCACAGGATCAGTTAAAAAACGTACAATATTTTCGGACCAATTTATAGATGCATTTCTTATTTCCGCATCTTCTAAATCAAGTGTTTTTAATACTCCTTCCAGTGTCTCAACTTCACCATCTGCCATATTATATTTAATAGCCTGTTCTGTAGTGAGGGTAATGAGTTTCCCTTCTTTCCTGCCTTCCAGATCATCAACAGTAATGGAATCACCCTCCACAACTAAATGGGTAAAAGATAGATCTTCATCTACCATCCCTTTAGCAATGTCTACATTTCTTTCTCTTTTTTCAGCAGTAGATGCCATCTCTTCTCTCATATAACTTATAACTTTCTCAGAACCTTTTTTCCCAGACATATCCACCGCTGTTGCTGCTCCAATTGTGCCACCTCCGGTCATAAATATTTTTTCACAGGAAAGAGATATCAATGCTCCAGCAGAAATTGCACGGCGGTTAACAAATGCAACCGTCATTAAATTTGCACCGAGAAGAGCATCTTTTATTTGTGTGGCCGCATCTACACGACCACCGAATGTGTCTATATCAAAAATAACACCGTCCGCATTATTATTTTCTGCAGTAGAAATTACTCGTTCAATAAACGGTGGCAGGCCCAGGTCAATCGTCCCCTGAATAGGAACAACATATACTACTTTGGCAATAGAAACTGATACCATTGCGAAAATTGAAAGAAAATATTTTACAAATTTGATATACATAAAGTCGTTCTTAAAAGAAATATTACAATGAAGGAATTTAACTTAGATTCTAACAATTTACGACACCACAATGAAACTAAATGAACGAATATTGATTTTTTTTCTTGATTGCCTTTCCCGTTTCGCATGTAGATTAAATGCACATAGAAGGGTAGTTTTGGCACAAAAATTTGGGGGGTTTGCCTACCGGAATATTCCAACAAGAAAATATCTGGCATTAAAAAATATAGATAGAGCTTTCCCCAATAAATCTGCTCAATGGAAAACTCAAATTCTTAAAAAATCCTATTCTTTTTTTATGGAACAGTTTCTGCTTTTTTTTGGATTCCCAGAATCCTATGGTCAAACAAATATTAAAGTAGAAAATAAAAATTTAATTAATGATGCATTAAAACAAAAAAAAGGAGTGCTATACATAACAGGGCATTTTGGATTTTGGGAATGTAACATTGCCTGGCTAGGAAAACAAAATTATCCTCTTACGGGGGTTGCGCAAAAACAAAAAAATAAAGGGGCCCACCAGTTTTTTAGAAAAAAGAGAGAATGGAGTGGGATTAAACACATTTTTAGAAAAGATTCTTTAGAAAAAATGAACAAGGTTTTGGATGATGGTGGTATTTTGGGATTAATAAGCGACCAGGATGCAAAAAACAGAGGTGCGTTTGTACATTTTTTTAATATCCTTTCTTCAACCCCAAAAGGAGCCGCACGATTTTATCAACATAAAGGCTCCATCCCTATATTTGGTGTATGCAGTAAAGAAGGACATAATCAATTTCTTATTAAACTTAAGGATATCCCCAAAGAATCTTGGTCAGATACTGAGACATTCACCCAAGCATATACCCAACTACTAGAAAATGAGATTCGCATCCATCCCGAACAATATTTCTGGTGGCACAACCGATGGAAAACTCCTCCACCAGGCAAATGAGTCAGCGAATTTCCTCACAATCTACGGATGTCAATTCATTAGCTGAAAAAACCATAAAATCAGGTGGAATAATCGTGTATCCCACAGACACTTTATACGGATTTGGTGGAGATGCCACCAATAGCACCGTCATCAATAAAATTTATAATATTAAAAAACGTCGTGGGCCCATAAGTGTTTTAGTCAGCAATATTACCATGGCATTTGAAATCTCTAACTTATCTGAAGAAGAAAAGATCATTCTATCTAAAAATCTTGGTGGAACAAACACTATCATTGTTCCTGCCAAGAAGAGAGCCCTGTGCCCTGAAATTTATGGACCAAACCATTCGATAGGAATCCGAATGCCGGGTCATTATTTTGGGAAAAATCTTGTTCATAGGCTAAATCACCCTATCACAACTACCAGCGTCAATCATACCGGGCACCCACCATTAAATGATCCTGATGATATCATGAAACAATTTGAAGATAAAATTGATTTGATGGTAGATGATGGCCCTCTTCCTCCTTCACATGGATCAACTATTTATAAACTTATCGATAAAAAATTGAGGAAAATTAGATGAAATGGGGAAATAAATCAGGACTATTAATCATCGTAATATTCATTTGTTTTTCCCTAAAGGTTCATGGGAATAGTTTCCCTTTTAGGGTTGGAGAAACCTTTAATTATACAGCTAAATTTAATTTTATTCCAGCTGGGACAGCTAAACTAAAAATTGTTTCACTGGATACAGTAGACAATATCCCTTCATTTCATATTCAATATTCTGCGCGTACCGGTTCACTTGGTGATAGGTTATTTAAGATCAGGGACAAGGTGGATTCCTGGATTGATGAAAAAGGTCTATTTATTCACCGCCAAATAAAGACAATAAGACAAGGAGACTATAGAAAAAAATCTAGTACAAAACTTTTTTATGCTGATTCTTTTGCGGTCGTAAATAATGACTCCATACCTATATCCGAGACAGTGTTTGATCCCTATTCCCTATTTTATTATTTGAGAACCATTCCCCTTATCCTTGGAGAAACCCTAAATATGGTCACTTTTGATAACGGTTCATTCACGGATTTTCAACTACGGGTGGACAAAAGGGAATCGCTGTCTGGTCCTGCGGGAAAATTTAAATGTCTGGTCATCAATCCATTCAAAAATGGGAAAACCCTCCTGAAAAATGAAGGGGATATGACTATTTGGTTCAGCGATGATGCCCGAAGGATTCCAGTACAAATCTTGGTAAAACTAAAATATGGAACAATGAAGTTAAAACTAAAGTCGTTCAGTTTATGAACAGTCTACCAATATCATTGTAAAAAACGATAAACATGAGCAGTAAAAGGAACGCCATCCCAATCTGCTGAAAAATCGTTCGCGTTTTGACGCTTAACGGCTTGCGGATTATGACCTGAATAATCGATAAAAAAATATGCCCCCCATCCAGTCCGGGAATAGGAAGAATATTCAAAAATGCTAGATTAATACTAATAAGTGCCATGAATGACAGTAGTGTAGGGATTCCAGCTTCTGCCGTTTTTCCTGCTAATTGGGCAATCATTATAGGCCCCCCTAATTCCTTCAAAGATGCTTCACCGGTGATCAGCATTTTAATCGACAAAACAATTATACGAAAACCTTCCACTGTTCCATTGAATCCTGATACTCCGGCCTGTAAAAGATTAACATCAATATAATGCATCTTCGGATAAATCCCAATTGAGCCCACTGTGTCCACACCTGCTCTGTCTAATCTGAATGAAGTTGTGAATTGTTTAGTGAGGTGTTTCCCATCACGGTCAATCTCTAATATAATCTTTTTTACAGGAATACTTTGTATTTTTAGTGCCATGTCATTCCAATTATCAACCGGTTCCCCATTGATAGAAATTATTTTGTCACCAGAAAGAATTCCTGCCTCTTTTGCAGGCATTTTATCTACAAGTTGAGAGATAATTGTAGGAGGATTTTCAACCGGTTTGCCAAAATGATATGAGAGAGCTGTATAAACGAAAAATGCAAAAAGAACATTCATGATCACACCTGCGCTCATGACAAATATCTGTGACAAAATAGATTTACTCATAAATTCATCAGGTGCACTGGTAATGCTTGTATCCATGCTTTCATCGATTATCCCAGCCATTTTTACATAGCCACCTAACGGAAATAATGCTAAACAATATTCAGTGCCGGTCCCTATTTTTCCCGATACCAATACTTTTTTCTCCCAAACAGACTGCCACTCCCATTTCCCTACCGATGATCGAGAAAAGAAATACATTTGAATTAACCAACCTTCATCTTCCGAAGTAAACGTAAAAAATCTTGGTGGGAATCCAACTGAAAACTTTTCAACTCTAATTCCGACAGAGCGTGCTGCAAGGTAATGCCCTAATTCATGAACAAAGACTAACACCCCAATTACAAATATGAAAGCCAAAAGTGTCGTCATATTATTTATTAATTATAATCATGATTGGAATGAATTTACAAATTTGATAGACCAAGTTTCCAGCTCAAGCAAAGTCTCAAAATCAAGGTGCTCTATCCAATTGTGACTTTCGCAAGCTTTCTCAATCATTTTGGGAATATCCGTAAAGCTAATCTCATTATTTAAAAATTTATACACAGCATATTCATTTACCACATTTAACACAGCAGGGGTTGAGCCACCAGTTTTTAAAGCATCATACGCGAGCCTAATACAGGGGAATTTGTCAAAATCTGGATATTCAAAGGTAAGAGAACCTATGGAAGCAAGATCGAGGGATTCCCACTCTGAATCAATATGCTTTGGATAGGTCAATGCATACTGGATAGGAATTTTCATATCCGGAATTCCCAATTGTGCTTTTACTGATCGGTCTTTGAATTCAACCATTGAGTGAATGATAGATTGAGGATGTACTACGATGTCAATCTCATTTGGTTCCATATCAAAAAGCCAATGGGCCTCAATAATTTCCAGTCCCTTGTTCATCATTGTAGCTGAATCTATTGTGATTTTATTCCCCATCTCCCAATTGGGATGATTTAGGGCTTCCTCAGGAGTAATTTTACCGAAATAATTTTTATTTTTATTTCGGAATGGTCCGCCACTCCCCGTAAGAATTAATCGGCTTACATCGTTTATAGATTCACCTGTTAGGCACTGCCAAATAGCAGAATGCTCACTGTCAACCGGAATAATTTTTGAGCCAGAAACTCCTTTTTCATGATTAATTAATTCACCAGCCATTACCAGGCTCTCTTTATTACTTAATGCAACATCCACTCCAGATTTTACGGCCTGAAACGTGGGTTCCATACCGGCTGAACCCACCAACCCATTCAACAGAATATCCACATCTGAATCTTTAGCACATTCTATAAGGCCTTCTCGCCCAACCATAACATCTATTCCAAATCTTTCTACAGATTCTTTTACTATATTGGCTTTTCCTTTATTCACTATTACGACAGTTTCAGGACGAAATTCTATTGCCTGTTTGATTAACAATTCACTATTCGAATTCGCCGTAAGATATTTAATAAAAATTTTCTCTTCTAGGTTTCGTACTACATTTAACGTGTTAACACCAATTGATCCAGTTGAGCCCAAAATGGAGAGTCTCTTCATATTTTCAGCCTATCCCCCAAGTCATTCTAATAGATGTTTTTATCAATCTAGGGTTAAATCGAATCTGAGGAGTAATCCTGATTGATTTTCTATTTAAATGCATCCCCAGCAATATATAATTTATTTCACCTTTCATCCCATTGGGGAAGAGTATGTTTGCATCTTCAAAAAAAAACCTAGCAGAATACATTTCTTTCCCCACTCCAACCTGAATCTGATGGTCAGCTACTTGTACTAGTGTTGCCATGGATAAAGAAATGTCTCTCAATGCAAATTTTTGGGGGCCCTTTAAGCTACAAAACACAATGGAGGTTTGCCATGGGTAGGTTGCATCTTCTCCAGATACCAATGCAATTCCATAATTGTTAGATTGGACAATATTTTTACCAGAATAAAACTGACTGAGACGGCCCATGAAATAAAGATTGTTTGTGATAAAAATATCTGCTGAGAATTTTGGTACCCAGCCAGAAAGTTTATTTTGATAAATACTGGGATTAAGGAGTATGTTGTTTGATAGCCCTACCCCAACATAAACTCTCTTTTTAGAAAAGGAAATTAATGAAGGATTTGGTGATAATCCAAAAGTTGTGCTTTCAACAAATGTTTTTATATCAGTAGACGTAAATGAATCACTGACATCAACGTCAGCCCATTGAGAAAAGCCAAAAGTGAAAAATACAAGTAATAAACCCCACCTACCTGTTGTGCTAAGTTTTTTTTCGACTGAATTGGTTTGATTCATTGGATATTAAATATAAAAAAGGAGAGTTGTGAATCATGAGAAAAAAGGGGATTCTAAAGTAAATTTTTATTAATAAACCCTATTTTTTATTTGAGAAATTTTTGTTATCAATTAGGACACAATAATAATACTTGCTTATATAATTCCCCGGTTACTTTTTTCAATAAAATCTACAATTATTTTTCCCAAAGGAGTTTTTGAAAATTGAATTTTAATCTCATTCAGTGCTTTCACTCTGGGAAGTTTTGAGCGAAAATACAACATGTAAATCTGCTTTATTAATCGCCTTTCTTCAGACGAAAATCCTCTTCTTTTTAAACCCACATTATTTATACCACTGTATTTAATCGGTTCACCTGAGGCCCATATAAAAGGAGGAACGTCCTGTACTGCCCTGAATCCGGCAGCGATTAAAGAATGTTCCCCAACTTTACAAAATTGATGTACCAAAACACCACCCCCTAAAAATGCCCAATTGCCAAGCTCAACATGACCTCCCAACGTTGCCATATTCGCCATGATAACATTATTCCCTACTATACAATCATGGGCAATGTGGCAATAGGCCATCAATAAAACATTTTTCCCAACTTCAGTATATCCTAAAGCTGAGGTCCCTCTGTTTATGGTCACGAATTCCCTAATGGTGGTATTATCGCCAACCCTTGTTTCTGTCTTTTCACCGGCAAACTTTAAATCTTGTGGAATTTCCCCAATGACAGATCCTTGAAATATTCTACAATTTTCTCCGATAAATGTATTGGATTTAATAACTGCAAAATTTTCAACCTTGGTTCCTGAACCAATTGTTACACCATTTTCAATATATACAAAAGGACCAATGCTTACGTTTTCGCCTAAATCAGCTCCTTTGTGTACTATGGCTGTAGGATGAATGGAGGTAGAAATTAATTTCTCCCTTACGCTCTATTAACAATATTGGCCATAATGAGCGCCTGGGCAACTAGTTTATCTTCCACATAGGCTTCTCCCTGCAACCGCACCGCAGTTAGCTTAATTTTAATTAATTTTATTTCCAAACGTAATTGATCCCCTGGAGTTACAGGTGCTCTAAATTTTGAATTAGAAATACCTGTAAAAAACATATTCTTTTCCAATGGATTATCAACTGTATTTAGAACCAAAAATGCTCCTGCCTGTGCCATGGCTTCCAAAATTAGTACTCCTGGCATTACGGGTTGATTAGGAAAATGACCTTGAAAAAAATTCTCGTTTATGGTTACATTTTTAATTGCCGTTAATTTATCCCCAGGATTATAATTTACAATACGATCAATAAGTATGAACGGATAACGATGTGGGACAATCTTTAATATGTCCTCGATTAAAAAGGAAGGCTTTGGCATGGGTAACTTCTAAAAAAATTCTGAATAAGTACTGCGAATCATTTTAACAAATTCTACATTGCTAGCGTGCCCACTTCTTGCAGCAGTAACATGGCCTTTAATTGGGCATCCAAGCAAGGCCATATCTCCAATTAGATCCAGAGTTTTATGGCGAACCGGCTCATTTTTATACCTTAACCTCTTTCCATTCAAAATACCATTAGCGCCCATTATAATTTCTTCCTCTATCCCAAAAAGCGATTTGAGCTTGTTCACCTCAGAATAGTTAATTTCTTTATCAACAATAACTACGGCGTTATCTAAACCTCCCCCTTTAATTAGGCCAGCTTCTTTGAGTTCTTCAATCTCACTTAAGAAACAGAATGTCCTTGCAGGTGCAACCTCTCGTGCAAAATCCTCCTGCATATTGTAAACAGCAGTATATTGAGAACCTAGGGATGGAAGTTTATAATCAATCATAAAGGTGACTCTAAATTGGTCAGAAGGGACAACGTGAATATCTACGCCTCTTTTTGGGTCTGAATAGGAAACTGGTTCAGATATTTCCAACACTCTTCGAGGTTTTTTCTGTTCCAAAATATTTGCATTTTGCAGCACCTCAACAAAGGCCTTTGAACTACCATCCATAACAGGAGGTTCTTTTGCACTCAATTCAATTAACACATTGTCAATTCGCAAGCCCGAAACCGCCGCAAGTGCATGTTCAACAGTAAAAATTTTGACCCCGTTTTGTTCGATAGTGGTCCCTCTTGAAATATCCACAACATGGTCTATGTCTGCCATAATTTCGGGACAATTTTTTATGTCCTGCCGTATAAAATGTATACCAAAATTTTCAGGAGCAGGCCTGAATGTAATTGTGCTTTCAAGTCCCGTATGTAGTCCAACTCCTGTACAGGAAACTGGCTTTGAAATAGTGCGCTGGAACCTATGTTGAAGTGTCATTTTTTAAAGTGATTTTTTCTAATTTTTCTATTCGGTTTTTCAACAGGGAAACCGATGATAATATGGCATCCTTTTTATTCTGTTCACGAATTTTTCTCGCTGGCATCCCTGAATATATCTCTCCACCCTTTAGAGATTTTGTTACTCCTGATTTGACTGCAATAATGGATTTAGATCCAACAGTAACATGAGGAACAACACCTGATTGTCCAGCTAATATACAATAATCTCCGATGGTCACACTTCCTGCAATACCTACGCCTGCAGCAAGGAGACATCCCACCCCTATCTTAACATTATGAGCAATATGAATGAGATTGTCTAATTTGGTCATCTTCCCTATGATTGTTTCTCCTATAGTAGCTCGGTCAATTGTGCAATTTGCACCTATTTCCACATCACTTCCAATAATCACTTTACCAAGTTGAGGAATCTTATAGTGGGTATTCTGTTCCGTTACAAATCCGAAACCATCGCATCCTATCACAGTTCCGCTGAAAATAACAACACGATCTCCAATGGTGCAATCATGATAAATTGTGACACGAGGATGGATTCTACATTCTTTTCCAATGACAGTATTACAACCTATCACTGAGTTGGCCTCAACCCTGGTTCCTTCTCCAATGGTTACATTTTCTTGGATTACAGCATTGGCTCCTACAGAAACAACATCCCCTAAATGAACAGACGGATCAACAACAGCAGTGGGATGAATACCTTTTTGTGTTGTATGTCTTGGGCTGAATTCACCTAGAATTTTTGAGAATGCAAGCTGAGGGTTTCGAACTACAATTCCGTTTTGGCCATTTAACAGTGAAGAATCTGAAACAACTACTGCCGAAGCTTTCGTGGACTCTATATATTTTTTATACATAGGATTTGCTAAAAAAGATATTGTCCCCTGTTTCCCATCTTGTATCTCAGATACACCAGAAACAATCAAGTCAGATTGACCAACTGGTTCCCCTCCTACTAATTCTGCCAATTGCTCCAATGTTGGCAAATAAATACCTATTTAGGTGTATTACTGCTGACTTTTCTCAATTCATGCAACACATCATCGGTTAAATCATGAGTGGGTTTTCCATATAGCAAAGATATAGATCCATCAAAAATAAAATCATACCCTTTTTCTATAGCAACATTATCAACTGCCTTTTTTACCTTGGAGAGTAATTCATATTCCATTTGAGATTGTTTTTTTACTAACTCACCTTCAGGCCCAACTTTTTTTGCCTGAAAGTTCTGAATTGCCATCTCTTTATCTTTAATATTCTGTTCTTTTTCCCGCCGCCATTCAGGAGAACTCATCAATCGCTGAGTGTCAAATGCCTGTTTTAAACTATCTAATTCTTTCAACATCTCCTGATATTCGAATTGAATCTTTTGAAAATCCAATTGCAATTGAGACTCTGATTCTTTGAACTCTTCATATTCCAATCGAATTCTGTCTGAAGCAACATATCCCACTTTTAACTGACCAAAAAGTAACATCGGAAAGAAAACTATGCTTATAAGTGTAAATATATATTTTGTGTTTTTATTCACCTTTTTTCTCCTAATATATTAATTAAAATGGTTGTCCAAATATTATGGTTGTCGTCCATCCTTGTGGAGTGCCTGATCCGGTTATATCATCAAATCCATAACCTAAATCAAATCCCAGCATGCCTATCATCGGCATAAAAAACCGAATGCCGACCCCTGCTGATTTTCTTAATGTCAATGCACCGCCTCGAGATATATTAAATGGTTCATTCATGTGATGTGAATTCCAGACATTCCCCATCTCACCAAAAATCAAACCATAAACAACTGGATTTTCTGAAAAGGGGAACCTGAATTCTGTATTAAATTTTATCATTGCATTTCCTCCAATTGGGCTACCGCCTGAAGTAACAGGTCCAATGGAGTTGTCCGGATATCCTCTAAGCATATTCCCATAGGGGATTCCATTCCCACCCATAATGAATCGTTCATCAAATGGAATAATAGAAAGTTCGTCTTTCTCAGAAGGAAGAGACTCTATCATCCCCAAATTAAAAGAACTTTTCAAAACAAATTTCCAGAATGTAGGTGTATACCACTCTAACTTCAAAACATGTTTGTGAAAGTCTTCATTCCCTCCCAAAGGGCCTCCAGATAGTGTGGTTTCCAAGGAGAATAGGGACCCCAAAGTGGGAAACTCGGGCCGATTTCTGCTGTCTCTGCTGATTATTTGCGTCAGATTTATTCCTCTGGAAACACTTAATCCTTTCACATATCGATCAAGATCAGCCTGATTTCCACTATATTCTTTTTCAACGCCTCGCAAGGCCCAGTTCCCCCTAAAATAATCATCAGGCCAGCGAAAACGTCTTCCCCATGTAACAGATCCACCTTTTGCAGTAAAGTCTAGAGGAAAATAATAATTTGTTGATGCACCTCTGAATGAATAATAGATTGAAAATCCTATTAAATTTGGTGTGTCGTACACCATGGGATCAGTAAAACTGAGACTTATTGATTGGTATTTTGAGGGAGTACTGGTAGTGTAAATTGAATAATTGGTCCCTGTATTAAAACTGAACATTAATCGCTGACCCATACCCCTGAAATTATTAAACTCAAGCCCCCCACCACCGGTCATCCCATATTCGCCTGTAAACCCGATATTAGCATTGGCCCGGTCAGCAGATTTTTCTTCAACCACTATATCTAAATCCACCTGATCTTCATCTACGGGTACTACATCTGGGACTACATTAGAAAAATAATTTAGCATCCAGGCAGCCTGTTGGCTACGAATTAATTTTTCCCTGCTAAACACATCTCCAGGGAAAATCCTTAATTCACGTCGGATCACATTTTCCCTTGTTTTGGTATTACCTCCAATCATAATGTTTCTTACGAAGACTTTGTGGTTTTCCAATATTCGAAAATGAACATCCAGAGAGTCTGTTCCAACGGGGGTTACCAAAGGTTCAATTCGGCTATAAATATATCCTCTATCCATGTAAAGACTTTGCATACGTTCATAAATCGCTTTGTTAAAATCTTCTTCATTAAATGTATCACCACTTTTTAGTCCCAATGCGCGGCCCAGAATTTCTCCATCATATAAAGTATTACCTTCCCAAGTGAAATTTCTGAATTTATATTTTTCTCCCTCTGTAATTTTTATATAAACGTTCATTTTTTTATTATCACTACTGTACTCCATTGAATCTGAAAGAAACATAAAGTCCCGGTATCCCTTATTTTTGTAAAATGCGGTAAGCGATTCAATATCTTCTTCAAATTTCTCCACATCAAAATGAGATCGCCAAAACAGATACCACCTTTGTTGTTTTGTGTTTTTTATTACTCTCCTGAGCCGCCAATCAGAGAAAGATTTGTTCCCGTCAAATTTAATGGCACCAATTCTAACTTTCCGGTTCTCTTTTATATTAAATGTTAAATCTTTTGTGATTTTCAGGATTTTTGGGTCATTTGACCGAACAGTTTTTGCCTGAGACAGCTCACCTTCTATATCTACTAACAAAAACCCTTCTTCTGCATATATTGTTTTTAATTCCTGGATTTTTTCATGAACAGTATTCAGTTTAAGCCGCTGCCCAGAGACAAGCATCAATTTTTCTTCCAATTGAGAATCTTTAATTTTCTTATTACCCTCAAAAAATATTTTTCCAAGAATGGGGGTTTCTTCGACAATAATAGTAATTTTAATTCCCTCACCCGTTTCCTCGTCAAGCCGAATTTGAATATCCGAAAACATCCCTAATCTCCATAATCGCTTCACCGCCTTTGAGAAATCTCCTGGGTTGACTTCATTCCCAATTTTTAATGAAGCTGTATATCGAATCATCCTATCTGTTGTAACAACATTCCCCTCAATCCCCACATCAAGAATCTTTATTTTAGATTGAGCCTGTGTAAATACACAGAAAAAACAAAATAGTAAAAAAAGATTATAAAATATATTCTTCATGAAGGTTTTACCTACTTACTTGTTTTTCCGAATCGTCGCTCTCTCTTTTGAAAATCCTGAACAGCTGTTAAAAGCTGTTCTTCCCTGAATGCTGGCCAATGGATATCGGTCATATATAATTCTGAATATGCCAATTGCCATAATAGAAAATTACTAATTCGTCTTTCTCCTCCAGTTCTAATAAGCAAATCCGGATCCTTAATCACATTTGTATATAAATTTTCAGAAATGTTTTGTTCAGTAATGGCTTCTGGCACAGTTTTCCCTGACATAATTTGATCTATCAGTTTCTTCACTGATCGTGTTATCTCCTGTCTAGCTCCATAGTTTAATGCTAATATAAGATTCAGTCCATTGTTATTTTTAGTTGTTTTTATTCCTTCCTGAATATTCTCTCGTGCTGATTTTGGCAGTGCACTTAAATCTCCTATTGTTGTCAATTTCACCTTGTTTTCATGAAGGTTTTTAATCTCATCCCGGATAGTGTGAAGTAATAACGTCATTAGGGCGGACACCTCTCTTTTTGGCCTTCCCCAGTTTTCAGTAGAAAATGTATACAAAGTTAAATGATCTACTCCAATTTCGCCGCAGACTCGAGTAATCTCCCGAACTGAATTTACCCCCTCATGGTGACCTGATAGCCGAGACATTGAACGTTCCTTTGCCCAGCGACCATTCCCATCCATGATGATTGCAATATGCTTAGGTATATTTTTTTGCTTTAGAATATTGTTTTTTAAACTGATTGGACACATCTCATATAAAATTGGAGGATACAAGTTGATATTTTATCTCTTCTATGTAGTTTAGGAAGTTCTGTTCCCTTTAAAATATTAAAGTCAGTTATATTATTCAATAAATATTACAGTTAAGACACAAGTCTATTTTCAATTTGTGATACAATGTCTGAAAATATTTTCGAATCAGAAGTGTCAGGCAAACTGAATGTAATTGGGATGCCTGCATCTGTTGAGTCCATGATATTCTGTGACAAAGGAATTTTCCCCAACAAGGGGACTCCAAGACGCTGGCTTTCTTTTTCCCCCCCTCCTTTTTTAAACAAGTCAATAGTTAAGGTAAATGCTCCTTTATTATCTATATTGGCACTTTCTTTATTTTCCAATTTAACTGTACCGTTTTTCAGGGGATTGTTTTCTGAATCAAATACAGTCCCATGTAAGGTTAATCCAGACATGTTTTCAATCACACCCAAAACTGGAGTGTTCACTTTCCGAAACATATCCGCGCCTTTTCGAACATCGGACAGTACAATATCCTGTGGTGTCGTAACAATAACAGCTCCGCTGATTTGAATTTTTTGTGTTAGTGTTAACTGAACATCTCCAGTACCTGGAGGCAGATCTAAAATGAGATAATCTAATTCTCCCCATAAAACGTCCCGAAAAAACTGTTCCGTCATCCTTGCAACAAGGGGCCCTCGCCAGATTGTTGGAGAATCGTTACCACTGATAAATCCAAAACTAAGAACTTTTAGCCCCTTCCAATTCAAAGGAATTAATTTTCTTTCTTCGGTGATTTGAGGAGACTCATTTATTCCCAAAATAATTGGAAGCGATGGACCATAAATATCCAAGTCTAAAAGTCCAACTTTATATCCTTTCTTTGAAAATGAACAGGCAATATTGGCTGCCACCGTAGACTTTCCCACACCGCCTTTTCCGCTTGCAACTGCAATGATATTCTTCACTTTTTCCATTTTTATAGACTGAGCAGTGTTATCCTTTGGCTGTTTTGCATCAGTTATCACAACATTTACATTCTTAAAATTTTCAAGTGATTCTAATTTATCACGAACCTTCCTCTGTATTCCCTCCTGCTTGGATTTTTCTATGGGAAGTTTCAATACAACCTGAACATCATCATCTTTTATTGAAATGTTTTCAACCAGCCCAAATGAAACAATATCCCTACTAAATCCCGGATATTTAATTTGAGATAAAACCCTTAAAACATTTTCTTTTGTCATGGCAAAATTGGGGAGGGATAAAAAACGGCTTTTCTAAAAAAGCCGTCAATAAAAAATAATGAATATATTTTATCCAGTATACTCTTGGCCAAACCACTCGTAATTGATTTTAATGTATTTGTTCCATTCATCAGGAACTTCGCTTTCTTCAAATATTGCTTCAACAGGACATTCCGGTTCACAGGCACCACAATCTATACATTCCTCTGGATCAATATATAATTGTTTCCCCTCTGGGTCAAAACCTGCTGCCTTTGCTTCTTCTCCAGCTCCAGTTTTGTCTTCTGGACCATGGATACAATCTACTGGGCATACTTCAACACAAGCGGTGTCACAGGTTCCGACACATGGTTCAGCTACTATATATGTCATTTTTCACTCCTAAATTATCGTAAAAATTAATGATGATTTCCACATTGGGAAAAGTCTTTTAGGTAATAAATTCGCTCTTTATATATTACAGGATTAAAACCAACATTCTGATTGATAAATTTATATAAAAATAAAAAATCAAAGAAGATATATCTTTTTGATAAAGTGAAGCTCCTTATAAACAATATTTGACTTTCATTCATTATTATTTGTTCCCAAATCAAACATAACACATTAAAACTCTGGTCAGCTCAAACCATTTCAGCAACCGGCGATGCTGTATATCAGTTAGCTCTAGTATGGATAATTCTGGATATAACCGAATCAACCTTTGCAACTGGTCTAATCGCTATGAGTGCATATTTGCCAGCGATTGTGTTTGGTGTCTTCGCCGGGGTATTGGTTGACCACTATAGTAGAATAAAGTTAATGCTTATATCAAATTTTTCTCAGGCAGTTGTAGTTGCAATTATTCCAGTGCTTTTATTCATAGATATTAAAATAGGATTAATTATTGGAGTTCTGGCTTTTCTTCGTGCTTCTTTTGGTTCTTTATTCCCACCAGCATTAAACGCCTTCTTGCCTGAGATCTTTCCCAAAGATAAATTAATAAAAATAAATTCACTAATAGCCACTAGTGGGCAATTTGCTTATTTCACTGGTCCAGTAATAGCAGGCATTCTGTTAAACATAATGTCAATTGAAATCCTTTTTGCGTGGGATGCATTATCTTTCTTACTTGCTGCAATAGTACTGATGACAATCCATTATCCTGATAAATTAAAGGAATCAACTATTGGCTCCCGATTACAGGAACTGAGGTCAGGTTTCACTTACCTCAAAGCGAATAGGTCAATTAGACTTCTCATTATTCTAACTATAATAAACAATATTTTTATTATGGGCCCCGCCATTGTAGGTATACCTATCATGATCAAATATCACTTATTGGGCTCTGCATCGGACTTTGCATTTGTTGAAGCAGGTATGGCTTTGGGAATGTTAATAGGAACCTTTTTTATGTACCATTTTTCCAACCAATTCAAAAATGGATATCTTCTTTTATTGGGAATACTTTGGGATGGGTTGACATATGCTCTTTTCTTCTGGGTTAAATCGGTCCCAATGGCACTTTGCATTATCATGTTTCATGGAATGGGGATTCCTATAATTACAGTTTCCAGGACGACCATTCTACAAAAATATGCTCCCAATAGATATCATGGTAGGCTATTTGCAATGGTTCACTTAGCTGTTTCTGGTATGACAGCAATTTCAACGGCTTTGGTAGGAATGATTTCAGAAGTTATTTCTATTCATATTGTGTTTCTTCTGTTTGGAATTGGAGGAACATTCACTGGGTTGATTGGAATTCTTTACAGTGATATTCAGAAATTTGAGTAAATGAAAAAGCGTTATTTTCTAATTATTGATCAGGGGACAAGCGGGACTAAGTCTTTTATTTTCAATGAAGAAGGCGAGGTGTGTTTCAGTGAAAAATTTAAGCATTTTCTGAATCGACCTAAACCACTTTATGTTGAGTGTGACGCTCAAAAAATTGCTGACGTGGTGAATTTATTAATCACTTCCGCAATAAATTGGGCGAATGAAAAAAAAGGTATAATTCTCTCTTTAGGACTAGCAGTGCAGAGGTCAACCTTTTTGTTCTGGGATAAAAAATCTATTCAACCTTTAACTCCGGCCTTGAGTTGGCAGGATAATAGAGCGCATCACCTCATCGATAAATTTAATGAGCATAAAAAACTTGTTTACAAAAAAACAGGGATTCCGCTCAGCGGTCACTTTGGTGCATTAAAATATGCTCACCTCATCAAAGAATATCCCGAACTGAAGAAGAAAATAAAATCGGGGGAAGCTTTTTTTGGGCCCCTCAGTTCATATTTAAATCATGTGTTAACGGGGATTGCTGTAGTAGATCATTCTATCGCCGGGAGATCTCAATTATTTTCTCTTGATTCTTTGAATTGGGATAAAACATTGTGTGAATTATTCAATGTAGATTTTTTGTGTCTTCCGCCACTGGTCCCCTCACTCCAATATTTTGGAAAAGTAAATATAGATAAAAGTGATATTCCTCTACTTTGTATCATAGGAGATCAACAGTCATCATTGATTGGGCAGGATTTCTCTAGCCCGGGAATGGTTTCAATAAATCTGGGTACATCTGGTTCTGTCCAGTACTGTACAGGCGATAAAAAAATATTCAAAAATGGGCTTTTATCAAATTTGCTTTGGTCTTCAAACCCTAAACATTATTTTCTTTTGGAAGGAACCATTAATGCTTGCAATTCATTGTTTTACTGGTTGGAAGATTATTTAAATATCCCCCATAAAAAAATGAAATGGGATGAGCGATGCATTAAAACAAAAACCGATGGAATTCTTATTCCCAATTTCACTGGGATTGCATCCCCGTATTGGGTTCAACCTAAAGAGCTAGTATCTTATAAGTTAAATAATGCGACGAATAATGAAATAATAAGAGCTGGAATGGAATCTATAGGCTTTTTCGTTCATGATATAATACAAACTCTCAAAAAAGATGGTTTAGAGATTGCATCCGCTCAGTCTGCTGGTGGTGGTGCCAGAAAACCGTTGCTCCAGTTTATATCAGATTTGTTAGATGTGCCAGTAAAACGGCCAAAACTAAAAGATAAAACAGCATTGGGAGTGTTCCGACTATTATTTAAAAAACAATTTGGTGAATTTCCTGAGATCACACATTCTTTTCAGGAAAAATATTTCCCAAAAATGACTTCTAAGCAGAGAAAAGTAAAATTAGAGATTTGGGGGAAAGCACTGACTGTAGCTGGAATAAAACCAGGAAAAAACTAAATTATTCCCTATCGTTAAAAGAAAAACAAATATAGCAAACTCATTTTTCCTGCTAAAAAGAATAGACACATCAGGTTAATTTTACCCATGGCAAATATCCGACATTTAATTGAAGAAAATATCATCGGTTCTAATATATTACAACTAGCAGGAGAATTAGGTGCCAAGTATGAACAAGAAGTGTATGTGGTAGGCGGGTATGTCCGAGACCTCTTTTTAGAGCGCGACATAAAGGAAATCGATTTTATGGTAGTGGGCGATGGAATAAAATTTTCCCGTTTGCTTGCTGACGAATTAAAAGTAGATAAAATTGTTCCATTTCAACGGTTTTCAACCGCTCGGATCCCATATAAAAAGATTCCACTTGAGGTTGCTTCCGCCCGGACAGAGTCCTACGATAACTCTTCTCGGAAACCTAATAAAATTCAATACACAGATTTAAAGGGCGATCTGCTTCGAAGAGATTTCACTATCAATGCCATGGCAATTGATCTGCACCCAAAACGATTTGGAAATCTGTCAGATCCGTTTAAAGGTATCCTCGATTTACAGGCAAAAAAACTGGTTACACCTTTGGACCCGAACAAAACTTTTTCAGACGACCCTTTAAGGATGATGAGAGCCGCATATTTTTGCTCTAAACTGGATATGCGGGTGGACTCTAGAATTAGGGAATCTATGAATCACCAAGCGGCCCGTATTAAAATTGTATCAGCAGAGCGAATCACCGCAGAATTCTTAAAAATTCTTTCCTGTTCTAAGCCCTCCACAGGTCTCAAATTGCTGCAGCACACTGGATTGATGAAACATGTTTTTCCTGAAATTGATGCCATGTGGGGCTTAGAGCAAACCAGCGAGTGGCACCACAAGGACATCTTCGCTCATACACTTCAGGTGGTGGATAACGCCGCTGATTTAACTGACGTAATGAGAGTGAGGTTTGCCGCATTGGTACATGATATTGCTAAACCTAAAACACGGCGCATTCACAAGAAAAAAGGATACACTTTTTACGGTCATGATTTTTTTGGCTCTAAAATTATTCAGAAAGTTGCTAAGCGCATGAAACTACCCAACGAGCTAAATACTTATCTGCAAAAAATGACTGCGCTTCATTTACGTCCCATTGCAATTGCCAAGGAGAAGGTAACAGACTCTGCAGTTCGTCGACTTATGGTTGCTGCAGGAGAGGACATCCATGAACTAATGTTGCTTTGCCGGGCAGATATCACAACGAAAAACCCACGGCTTGTAAAAAAATACATGGGAAACTTTGAACGAGTGGAAGAACGAATGCAGAATGTGAAAGAGCTGGATGAAATGACAGCCTTTCAGTCACCTGTCAGGGGAAAGGAAATCATGCTAATGTTTGGGATAAAACCCGGCAAAAAAGTCGGTGAAATTAAATTAGTAATTGAGGAAGCAATCTTGAACGGAGAAATAGAAAACAACTATGATGATGCAAAAGAATTTCTTCTGAAAAATAAAAAATTATTTTTTTGACTTTCATTTTTTGCAAACTCTTATCATTTCATTAATATTCTTAGGAACTATATACTTTTAATTCTGTAACAATTAATCATTAGCTTTTTCCATAAGATTCCCCATGAAACCAATAATTTTATTTTTCCTTTTTCTCGTTGTTGCACTTTCTCGGGAATTATCCTTGGAAGATTGCATCCAAATCGGACTCAATAACAAGAGCACCCTTAAATCAGCATCCTCCGGAAAATCAGTTGCTGAAAAATCTGTAAAAACCTCATATAGTAATCTGCTGCCATCAGTTGGTTTTTCCGGAAATCTGAACCGAAGTTATTTCCCTAAAACGAACAAATCCTCTTCTGCCTATTCTCAGACAATGTCTGGTGGCATTCAAGTAACTCAGAAAGTGTACGATGGTGGGCAAACAATAAACCAAGTAAAACAAGCAAAATCATTTTTCCAAATCGCGAGTCTCAGTTATCAATCTACCCGGTTAAGGGTTATTCGGGATATCATCCATGGCTATTTTGAGCTCTTGAAGGCAAAGGAATTAAAGGAAGTTGCAAGCCAAAACCTCTCTTTAACAGAAAAACAATTAAACCTGGTAAAAACTAAGTTTGGCTTGGGAGCTGTAAAAAAAACAGACCTTCTTAAAGGGGAGGTAACTAGGGGACAGGCTCAATCAGAATTTTTTCAATCTGCCCAAGTCTTTCGAAGGTCAAGACGTAATTTTTATCACGCCATGGGGATTCCTGATAAAGGAGAACAATTCATCCATTTTTTAAAAGAAATCAAAACATATCCATTACCAAAGAAGGGAGAATTATCAATTATAATTGAGGAAAATAATCCCGATCTTTTAAGTAAAAAATCTCAAATTCAATCAGAAAAACTTAATTATATGATTTCCAGAGGAATGAGACTCCCCTCTATAGATGCAGGACTAAATTACTCCGTTATAGGTGAAAATTCAAAGGAGTTGATGGATAACTTTAAAGAAGATTGGAATCTTGGGATAAATATTTCCGTGTCTATTCCCATCTACACAGGAAATAGTTTATCTACACAAATAGAACAGAGAAGAATTGAATGGAACCAGGCTACAGAGGACTATACATCCTTAAAAGGGAATCTCGATGTCCAAGCTCTTGACCTTTTAGAAATACTAAATCAATATATAGACATTTTACCAATTCAGTCTCAAGTTGTAGAATCTGCTCAAGAGGATTTAATCCTCGTTCAAAAAAGATATTCTTTGGGGTCCGCGGCCATTTTAGAGGTACTAAATGCACAGGTATCCTTAAATCTGGCTAAGACAACATGGGTAAATATGAAATATGATTTTTGGATATCGGCAACCTCCCTTAAGGCCTTAACGGGTGAACTAAACACAGATTTTGGAATAAAATAAGGAAATATTATGCCATCGGTCTTACAGAAAAAAAAGGTTTGGATACCACTGGTTTTGATTATTCTTGTAATAGCAGGATTTCTCAGTCGTTCAACAGATGAAGCAATCATCGTAGATATGGAAACAGTAAAACGGACAGACATTATATATAAAGTGAATGCAAGCGGCAGGATCCAACCAGAACAAGAAGTTCAAATTACCTCCACGATCACAGGATGGATTACCGAGATTACAGTTTTAGAAGGTGATACCGTTCATCCAGGCCAGCACTTAATCAGTATTGATGAAAAACAATACCGCCCACGATACAATCAGGCTTTATCTCAAGTTAAATCTTCAGAAGCAAACCTGCGGAAGATTCAGTCTCAGATGGACCGCACTAAAACGCTATTTTCTCAAAAATTAATTTCCGAACAAGAATTGGAGCAAATTGAAGCGTCCTACCAAATGGCTGTCAGTCAGTCAGAACAAGCCAATGCAAATTTATTATCTGCGGAAGATGAACTTTCAAAGACACGGTTAATGGCTCCAAAGTACGGTATTGTTACAAGTTTAACGAAGGAGGTTGGAGAAATGGCTGTGGGCGGGATGTTTAACCCAGGAGTCCTCATGACTGTTGCCGATCTTGCTAGAATGGAGGTCGAAGTAGACGTAAATGAAAATGATGTGGTGAACATTGATGTAGGTGATACGTCTGAAATTGAGATAGATGCATTCCCGGATACAGTGTTTTATGGAGTTGTCAGCGAAATAGCTCATACGGCACAATCATTAAACATGGGTAGTCAGCAGCAGGTCACTAATTTTAAAGTGAAAGTGAAAATAATAGACCCCCCAGATAAAATAAGACCTGGCATGAGTAGTACCGTCAATATCATCTCTGAAACCATTAAGAATACAATATCAATCCCTATCCAATCTCTGACCTCTCGGCCGGAAAACTATCATGAGATCAGAAATAACAAAAGGGATGGGAAGAAAAACAGAGGTGATGATGATGAAAACAATAGTTTTATGTCAAAAAAGAACACAATTGACGTTGTATTTGTTTTAGAAGATGAATTTGACGGGGAGACTGCTCCAGAAGGGAAAAAATACGCTTTGGTAAGACCTGTTACTGTTGGTATTTCCAGCGAGAACCATTATGCAGTAAAGTCAGGCGTATCAGAAAATGAGATGATTGTTACCGGCGGATACAATGTTTTAAGTAAAGAATTGAATCATGGCACCCTTATTTCCATTAAAAAAAATCCCAAAAAACATAATGAAATTCCTGACAAAAATCGTGAAGGGATTAAAAGTGGTATCGGAGAATAACAAACCTAATTGGATTCAGTTTTGACTCTTATATCACTCAAAGATATTTATAAGATATATCATGTAGGCGGTGAGGAGGTCCGGGCATTGGATGGCATAGACCTGGAAATCGGTGAGAATGAATATTTAGCTGTTATGGGACCCTCCGGTTCGGGAAAATCGACGTTAATGAATATGATTGGATGCCTGGATACTCCTACAGACGGTATTTATGAATTTGAGGGGGAAATGGTTCAGGTCATGGATGATACCCAGCTTGCATCCATCCGAAACCGCAAAATCGGATTTGTCTTTCAAACCTTTAACCTGCTGCCAAAAGCAACTGCACATCATAATGTAGAAATCCCTCTGGTGTATGCAAATATTCGAAAGGAAAAAAGGATGAGGATGGCATCGGATGCTCTTGAAAGTGTAGGGTTGGCCGACCGAATGTATCACAAACCAAATGAATTGTCGGGCGGACAACGTCAACGGGTTGCAATAGCTAGGGCTTTAGTGAATAATCCATCCATACTGCTTGCAGATGAACCAACGGGGAATCTTGATTCAAAAAGCGGTCAAGAGATCATGGGAATCCTTGATCTCCTTCATGGGAAGGGGAACACCATTATTTTGGTGACCCACGAAGATGATATTGCAAAACACGCTCATCGTACCATTCGATTGTTTGATGGAAAAATTACCGAAGATATTGAGAGAGGCTTTTGATGTTTACTCTTTTTATTGAGAATTTTAGAATATCGTTATCTGCTGTTTTTGCAAATAAAACACGGTCTATTCTCACAGCCTTGGGTATAATTATCGGTGTCTTATCGGTTACGCTAATGGGGACTCTTATTTCTGGATTGAATAAGTCATTTGAGGACAGTATGTCATGGCTGGGTAAGGACATACTGCATATTAGTCGTTATCAGTGGTTTAGCGATATGGAGTGGTGGGAGGTTAAAAATAGGCCGCGGATGCTCCCAGGCTATGTTGAGAAAATTAAGAAAAGGTCCAAATATGCATTGGCCGTAGCTCCCGTGATGCAACGAGGAGCATCTCTTTCTTATAGAGAAAAGAAAACTCAGACTGAAATCTTTGGAACTAATGAAGAATATATGGAAACCATCAGTACTAATATTGCACAAGGAAGATTTTTTACACAAAATGAAGACCGATCAGGTTCAAGGATAACGGTGATTGGAGATGGGATTAAGGAAGCTTTTTTTGGTAACCAGAATCCTATAGGACAGTATATAAAAATTGACAATGTTAAATTCAGAGTGATCGGTGTTTTGGAAAAACAGGGTGAGTTTTTAGGACTGTTCAGTGTTGACAAACAGGCTATTTTACCTTTTGGTGCCTACAAACGAATTTTTTCTAGACGGGGTTGGATGAGGCTAAGTGTTAAGGTCCCGGAAGATAAAATTGACAAGAGTATTGACGAAATATATTCTGTGATGCGGCACATTCGGGGATTAAAACCTAGTGAAAAAAACAATTTTGCTATCAACCAAACAAAAATTTTTGAAGATCAATATAATACCCTAAAGATGACTATTGGTGGGACTGGGGTTTTTATAACACTTTTATCATTGGTAGTGGGTGGGATTGGAATCATGAATATCATGTTTGTTTCGGTAAAAGAGCGAACCCGAGAAATTGGTGTACGAAAAGCCATTGGCGCAACCAAAGGGATGATTATGTGCCAATTTTTAATGGAAGCTGTTACCATATGCCTCATTGCAGGATTGATCGGACTATTTTTTGCTTATATCAGCAGTCTTTTTATCAACAAAATATTCCCCTCCACTCTCCCCGTAGGCTTATCAATATCTGCGGTAATCCTCAGTATGGTTGTTGGGGTTGTCTCTGGTATGATCCCATCATACCGTGCTGCCAATCTTGATCCTATTGACTCTCTAAGGTATGAATAGAAAATGGGTACAAGAAATTTAAAAAATGTACTAAAAGAGAGCTACTGGATGGCCATTGATGCTATTCGAAAAAATAAACTACGGTCTACGCTTACACTCTTGGGTATTAGTATAGGGGTTTTTTCTGTGATTGGTGTCATGACAGCGATCCGGACACTTGAATCCTCTGTAGAATCAGGTTTGAACGTGTTTGCTGCCAATACGTTTGTTGTACAGAAATATCCTGCTATACAATTTAGGGGACATGGCGATAGAAAATATAGGAACAGGAAAAACATTACCATAGATCAATATAAAAAACTCAAGGATAGAGCAAGGTTACCCCTGTTAATCAGTCCTATCGATGGTACAATGATCCGAAATATAAAATACAGGGATAAGGAAGTTAAAAATTCTGTTCAACTCGCTGGTGGTGATGAGGGTACCATTAGATTTTATAACACCTTTCTTTCTGATGGGAGGAACTTCATTCCTGATGATGTTCACTATTCTAGAAATGTCTGTATCCTTGGAATGGACGTTGTCAATCTATTATTTCCATTTGAAGATCCTTTAGATAAAAAAATTAAGGTCAATGGTCTTGATTATTTTGTAATTGGAATTACTGAGAGGCAGGGAGAAGCGTTTGGAGAAAGCAAGGACAACTTTATTGTCATCCCCATTTCCACTTATCTTGATAAATTTTCTAATGAGTGGAGCAGCCTAGATATCCATGTTGAAACTCCTTCTGAAGAACTTTACGATAAAACTATGGATGAGGTGGTCGGTCATCTGAGAGCAATTCGAAAAGTATTGCCAGGACAGGATAATGATTTTGAAATAGTATCAAATACAAAAATGATTGAAAAGTTCTCTGGATTCACCAGTGGTATTAAACTTTTTGCATTATGTGTAAGTGTGATTGCTCTTGTTGTGGCAGGTATAGGGATAATGAACATTATGTTAGTCTCGGTCACTGAGCGAATTAAAGAGATCGGTATTCGTAAGGCAATAGGTGCAACAAAAAAAGATATACTGACGCAGTTTCTTATGGAGGCTGTTTTCTTAAGTGAATTTGGCGGTGTAGCTGGAATAATATTGGGTGTTGCTGGAGGCAATATTGTTTCTTTCATATTCAATATTCCCGCAGTTATTCCTATGGATTGGGCGTTCATAGGATTGGCAGTTTGCTCCATAATTGGAATTGGATTTGGCATTTATCCAGCCTGGAAGGCGGCGAACTTGGATCCAATTGAATCTTTGCGTTTTGATTGATTCTATAAAAATAAAAACAACTCAGTTAATCTTTATATCTTGAAGTAAGGATCGATACTCCTGAATGAATTTATTTCTGACCCCTTCATGATCTGGTTTTCGCAAGTGAGGATCTTTTTCAATAAGTTCAAAGGCGGCCTTTCTTGCCTCCCTGATAATGGTCTTATCCCGAACCAGATCTGCTATTCTATATTTTAAAAACCCACTCTGTTTTGATGAAAAAAAAGCGCCGGGACCCCGCATTAGCAGGTCTTTATCTGCAATTTTAAATCCGTCATTGGTTTCCTCCATAATCTGCAAACGCTTTAAACCTGACTCTGTAAACTTTCTTTGAACCAATACACAAACACTCTTTTCAGTCCCTCTACCTACACGCCCTCTTAACTGATGGAGCTGAGTTAATCCAAAACGATCAGCGTGTTCAACCACCATGACCGTAGCATTTGGGACGTCTATTCCTACCTCAATAACTGTTGTAGAGACCAATAGATTAATCTCATTTTTAAAAAATTTTACCATTATGTCATTTTTCTCATCTTTTTTCATTCGCCCATGCAAAAGCCCTATGGAATAATCTGAAAAATCGCCCGAAGACAAATCTGTGAAAGCTTTTTCTGCAGCTTTTAAATCAGATTTTTCCGTCTCCTCTATCAAAGGATATACAATCATACATTGCTTCCCTTCGTCCATCTCAGATTTCATATATTGATATACTTTTTCTAGTTTTTCCGGTTGTACCACTCGGGTTTTTACGGGCTTTCGGTTTCTTGGCATTTCATCTAAAATAGAGCACTCCATATCACCATGATATGTAATTGCAAGAGTTCTGGGAATAGGTGTAGCTGTCATTGCTAGAAAATGGGGGTTATATCCCTTTGAAATAAGGTCTCCCCGCTGGACAACGCCAAAACGGTGTTGTTCGTCCACTATAACCAATCCTAGCGATTTGAATTGCACATCCTTTTGAATCAGTGCATGGGTTCCAATAATGATATCAATCGTATTTTCCTTCAGTTTTTGTAAAATGACTGCTCTTTCTTTTTTCGGCGTTTTCCCAATTAATAACTCACAGGACAGGGGAGATTTCTCAGAAAACCTTTTAAAGGAATCAAAATGTTGGATAGCCAGAATTTCTGTCGGTGCCATGATAGCACATTGAACTCCGCTGTCCACTGCAACGGCAGAGGCAAGGACCGCTATAACTGTTTTACCTGAGCCCACATCCCCCTGTAAAAGACGATTCATAGCTGTTGATTTGTTCAAATCATCATAAATTTCCTTGATTACTTTTTTCTGAGCTGATGTGAGAACAAAATCGAGATTGTTATAAATAGATATCACATTGTCACTCTTAACTCCCAACGGCTGGGATGCGGTTTCTTCAAAAGAAGCTTTTCTTAGTGCCATAAGAAGCTGAAGAAAAAAATGTTCATCGAATTTTAACCTGTTCACCGAACGATTGAGTCCTTTTTCGTGGGATGGAAAATGAATTTCTTTTAATGACTTCGATAAAGGAAATAAACTATATTTTTTCAGCATCCAATCGGGGAAATGATCCTCAATTTCACTTATAGAGTCTAATATCCTGAAAATGACCTTTCTCAGGCGTCTGTGTTCTAACCCAGACTCTTTCAACTCTTGAGTAAGGGGATAGAGTGGAATGATTGCCTGTGTATTTACTGGGTCTTCATCTTTGCCAAGCTTATCCCATTCTGGATGAGTGATCTGAAACCCTTTGTAAAAACCAACCTTACCTGTAACTGCAAGCTTATCTCCCTCTTGTATCATTTTTGTTAAAATGGGAATAGCATGAAACCATACCAATGAGAGTCGCCCTGTCCCATCGTACAAAACTGCTTCAAAAAGTGATTTTCTGCCCATTTTTCGAACCATAATTTTCTGCACAGCTCCAACAATAGTACTATATTTGTCACGTTCTAAGTGACGAATAGGGGTTACGGTTGTTCGGTCTAAATGTCTGCGGGGAAAATAATACAGCAAATCTCCAACCGTTTGGATATTCATCTCAGATAACACCTGCGTACGGACAGGGCCAAGCCCCTTGATATATTTTAATGAAGAAGATAGCGTTAAAAGGCTCATTTAATTCTTCTCCGTGAATTTATAGATTATATTTTTTACTAAATGAACTGGTAATTATAAAATAATGTTTCTATATTAAAAAAATACAAGCCATATGATGACTATTTCCACTCCTTTTTATATGTATACATAATTATATCTGATCCACCTGGAGGAACTACTAAGGGGAAATAAAGTGTGGAGGCATCTTCTTTAATCCACTGTTTATTTGAATCTTTAACCACCCAGTCACCGTTTATGTGTTCAATTATTTTTACCGAAACTGACCGATTCTTTTTATTTAGAATTTCTATTTCAATAGAAGCCTCTTCACTTTTTCTCTGCCTATCAAAATTCACAATTTTCCGTTTTCCAATTACATCAAAGGCTTTCCCCGCTGTTAGTTTTGCCTTTTCTCCTTTTGGAACCTGATTAATATTATCTTCACCAATAAATTCAATATTTCCTTCCGATGTCTCAAGATATATTTCAACTTTCCCTGCTGGTAAGGGTATGGATAAATTGTTTTCCTTCGTATTTGCAATTTCCAGTTCCACTGTTAAAGGTTCTTCTTTTTTCTGTCGTTCACGGTTTTCAAAAATATATGTCTTATTGAATAAAACATCTCTGGGGGAATATAGAGTTAGGGTTACTGTCTCTCCTGGCATTAGAGAAACATTGTTTTCTATGGAGTAAACATAATAATCCCCCAATGGAGCTTCTTCGGTTTTCTGTTGTGTAAAGGATTCATCCTGTTTTCTCATGGACTGGACCATTTTGGGGCCAAGCCCAATAGGACGATATGATGACACTTTATGTAAATCCCCTTCAATTAGTTTCAATTGGGACTCCTCAAAATTCAAATCAGTGTTATTGAAGATAAGTGCTTCAGAAACTAGCTCAGCAGACTCTTCATTTTGACCTGTAATAAGGCGGTAAACTGACTTCCATTCAATCCCTCCGGTCATATATAAAATATCACCATTTATGTTTCCAGATTGGGTAGCTGTAATATCCCATTCTAATTTAGGTCTAAACTGAACATCTTCTATCTTTTCTTTAATTGTAAGTAATGTCAATTCATCTCGCGGAATCGTTTTCACCCAAGATTTACTCTGGATAGTAATCGATTTCCCATTGAACTCGATTAATTGCCCATACACTGATTTTGCATCTTTTGGATAAGCTTCTACCGTGTTTCCAAGCTTAGATTTGAAATAAGAATCACTTGAAAAAATGTTTCTGTTCAGCCTCTGAGATGTTATTTCAGCACCATCCATTATAGATAAAAATGGTGTTTCTGGAAATAATTGGTTAGGAATTAAAGAATAAGTTATTTGTGTTTTCCCCTTTGCAACATTCCAAAAAGCAGGTTGTTTTACTATTGTATAACCATTTTTATACAAAGTCAAATTGGCATTCATACTTTGCCCATTAAGCAGGCACATTGTTAACAATAACAAAAATATATTTTTCAATTTAGCATCTCCAAATTTGATATGAGTTTCTCTAATTCTATCTTCATTTCATTTAGCTTTTTCTTTTTATTCTCCACCACAGACACTGGAGCTTTCTCTAAAAATGATTTGCTATTTATAGTCTTTAATGCTGACTCATAATGTCCGGTCAATTCCTCTTTCCTCCTTTTTAATCGCGTTCTTTCAAGGTCAAAATCAATTAATCCCTCCAGTGGAATAAAAATTTCCATACCTCTCACAACGATCGTAGCAGAATTGGGCGGTTTTTCAAGATTTAAACCCATAGTAATGATATCGATACTTCCCAAGGTTTGAATTATCTGCTGATAATTTTCAAAGAGCTCTACATTTTCAGTTCGGATGATAAGGTTTGCTTTTTTTGAAGGTGGAACACCCATCCTATTACGAACTGATCGTACAGAGGTAATAATTTCCTTTAGTATATCCATCATCTGTTCTGCTTCTTCATCTACTTCGCTTTTATTATAATCAGGCCATTTCGAAAGAATAATGTCTCCCTCATTTTCATTGCAAAATTGATGCCAGAGCTCTTCCGTAATAAACGGTACAAACGGATGTAACAAACACAACACTTGTTTTAAAACAGAAACTGCAACCACCTGAAGATGCTTTTTTCGTTTTTTATCTTCACCATAGAACGAAATCTTTGATATTTCAATCATCCAATCACAGTAATCACTCCAAGTAAAATCATAAATAACTTTTACTGCCTCATTAAATTGAAATTTATTCAATCGCCTGTTCACTTCCCTTATTGTATTATTCAATCTGCTAATAATCCATTTTTCAGGTAATTTAAATTCAGATTTTACTTTATCAATTTCAGGTAATAATTCCGGGGAGGGTGTATTTATTATTACAAAACGTGCCGCGTTCCAAAGTTTATTCATAAAATTTCTCCCAAGTTCCATTCGGTCAGGAGAAAATAAAACATCTACTCCCTGAGGCGAGATTAACAATATACTGAAACGAACTGCATCTGCACCAAATTGTTCAATTAAGTCCAGAGGATCAGGAGAGTTTCCCAGTGATTTACTCAGTTTCCTCCCTTTGTCATCTCTCAATATACTTGTGAAATACACATCTTTAAATGGAAGGTCCTCCATAAATTCACATCCTGCCATAATCATCCGTGCCACCCAAAAGAAAATAATATCTGGGCCAGTTACCAAGGTGTTTGTAGGATAAAAAGAGTCTAAATCCTCTGAACTCTCTGGCCAATCATGCACCCCAAAAGGCCATATCCAAGAACTTGCCCAGGTGTCCAAAACGTCCTTATCTTGTCTCCAGTTTTCAGGGTCCTTTGGCCCAACCACAGAGACATGAATATTTTCTTTTAAAGAAGAATCCTCTCCTTTTTTATACCAAACAGGAATTTGATGTCCCCACCATAATTGCCTACTTATGCACCAGTCATTTATATTTTCCATCCAATGATCATATGTTTTTACCCAGTGGGGAGGATGAAATTTAATATCCCCATCCTTAACCGCCTTTATGGCTGGTTCAGCCAATGCCTTCATCTTTAAATACCACTGTTCAGATAGATAATATTCAATAGGGACACCCCCCCGTTCTGAGAATCCCACACTATGAGTATAGGATTTTTCATTTGAAATTAATTTGAAAGATTTTAATCTTTCTATAACCTGTTTTCTCGCATTTTCCCGAGTTAGTCCTTTAAATTGTTCCGGTACACTATCATTTAAAGATGCATCAGGGTTCATGATGTTTATAAAATCTAAATCATGGCGTTTCCCTATTTCGAAATCATTGGGGTCATGTGCGGGGGTTACTTTGACACATCCCGTTCCAAAATCTGGATCTACAAATTTATCTCCTACAATAGGGATGATTCTTCCGGTTAAAGGGAGTTCGATTTTCTGCCCTATATATTTTCTATACCTATCGTCTTTAGGATGAACTGCCACAGCGGTATCACCCAGCATCGTTTCAGGACGGGTTGTGGCCACTTCGATGGTTCCACTTTTATCCTTTAAAGGATAGCTGAGTGTCCATAGAGATCCCTGAACTTTTCTATGAATGACTTCCTCATCACTAATGGCGGATTGTGATGCAGGGCACCAGTTTACAAGACGATATCCCCGGTAAACCAAGCCTTTTTTATGAAGCCGAACAAATGCTTCCAGCACGGCATTGGAATATCTATCATCCATAGTGAATTTTTCTCTTTCCCAGTCACAGGAACATCCAAGTTTTTTTAACTGTTGGATGATGATTCCACCATACTTTTCTTTCCAATCCCATGAATATTTTAAAAACTCTTCTCTTGAAAGAGTATCTTTTTCAATATTTTTGTCCTGCAGCATCTGCATCACCTTGGATTCCGTAGCAATAGATGCATGGTCAGTTCCTGGTATCCAACAGGCTTCAAATCCCTCCATTCGTGCCTTTCTTATCAAAACATCTTGAATCGTATTATTTAATACATGACCCATCGTAAGGATACCAGTAACATTTGGGGGGGGAATAACAATCGTGTATGGTTGTTTCCCCGAATCTGGTTCTGCATGAAAGTATCCCTTTTCCTGCCAGTGGTCATACCACCGCTTTTCCACAACGCCCGGTGAAAACACTTTATCTAGTTCTGTCATTAGAAAATATCTATAGCTTTATCATTTTTATATTTAAATAAATCCAACTTAAAAACTGAATCATCTGTTTTACAACAATGTTTTTACAGTTAAATACATTGAATAAAATTAACCATTTTTAAAATAATTTTAACAGCACAAGACTAGTTAAGGGCCAAGTTGAAAAATACCGATGGTCTCCACATGTGGTGTGTGGGGAAACATATCAATTAAAATCATAGATTTTAATTGATATCCACTCTGCAAAAATGCCAAAGTGTCCCTCGCTTGAGTAGAGGGATTGCAGGACACATATATAATTTTTTTTGCCCCAAAAGATAAAACACTTTTTACTGCAGATCCCTGGAGCCCTGCTCTGGGGGGATCCACAACAACCACGTCTGGCACTGGCAAAGAATTGTCGGGGCTATATTTCTCTAAATTTGTATGTATAAATTGAACATTCCCAATGCCATTTCTCACAGAATTTCTTATAGCATCCTCCACCGCCACTTTAACTACTTCAAAGCCAAAGACTTCCTTTGCCTGTCGCGCTAAATAAAGTGCCATTGTTCCTGTGCCACAATACAAATCAAATACAATTTCTCCGCCAGTGAGTTTTGCCGCTTTTAAAACCTCTGCATATAGTTTTTCTGCCTGTCGTGTATTAGTCTGAAAAAATGAATTGGAAGAAATTTCAAATGTTAAATCATTAATGTTTTCTTCAATATAGGAAGTACCATGAAGAATATTTTCCCATTCACCATAAGCTGTATCAGATTTTTTGCGATTCACATTATTCAATATAGATGTTATCTCAGGAAATTTAGATACAAGACTGTCAACAAGTGGCACCAATAATTCGGTCTTTTCATAAGACGTGACAAAGTTAACCATAATGTCCCCTTTATTAATTCCGAATCGAAGGACAAGATGCCTGAGAAACCCATTATGTGTTTTTTGATTGTAAGGCTTTAGCTCAAGCCTTTTTGACTCCGCCCTTACAAAATTAACAATCTCATTGCCGACTGTTTGTTGTATATGACAGGCGTTAATATTTAAAATTTTATCCCATCTTCGCGGGACATGGAGTCCCAACGCGAAATCTGATTCGGCACCCTCTTTTTCATCCGATAATATCCACCTCTGACTGGAGAATGTAAACTCCATCTTATTGCGGTAATGATATATTTCCTGTGCAGGGATAATGGTTGAAACTTGGAAATCCTCTATTCCTGCCTGACGGGAAAAAATATCTTCAATCTGTTTTCTTTTTTGTTCTATTTGTTCAGTATAATCCAAATTCTGATGGGCGCATCCTCCACAGTGCGAAAAATGTTCACACATAGGGTCAGCTTTTTTTTTAGATTCCTTCAGAATATCAAGGATTTTTGCTTCTCCGTATCCACTGCGTTTTTTGTAGATAAATGCGCTGACCTCCTGATAGGGCAAAGCTTTATCAACAAAGATAACACATTGATCATGACGCGCCACCCCTCTGCCTCCATAGGCCAGCGAATCAATCTTGAGGGTTAACGTCTCTCCCTTCTTAACCATCGGTTAGGTCAGACTCCCACGGGGTGCCAGGTGGTCTTCATTTCTACCGTACGAAGAATAGTATATGGCCCTTCTTGAAAAAAACGATCTAGTTTTTTATCATCTAAAATGATACAACGCTTTAAATTTAAGGATGAGAGTTCCTGAACCTCTTTAAACTCTTCCACTCTCTCACCACAATAAATGATGGCATTCACGTCCATATGTGACGCAAACTGTGTCAGCAATTCTTCCCTATAACCGGTCAGAACATTAACAACTCCAGCTGGGAGATCAGAGGTCTGGAGGATCTCTGCTAAAGTCATTGCCGTAAGCGGATTTGATTCTGAATAAAGTACAACAGTTGTATTTCCAGAGACAATCACTGAGCAGAGAATGGAAACAGCATTTTTCAGTGGATAATTATCTGGACATAGAACACTAACAACCCCTGTAGGCTCAGGCATTGTAAAAGAAAAATAGGGCTGTGTCACAGGATTTACCCTACTGAATACCTGCTGATATTTATCTGCCCATCCGGCATAGTAAATAAATAAATCAATAGCTGAATTGACTTCAAATTCTGCCTGTTTTTTTTGTATACCTTCAAAACAAAGTTCCTGAATCAGCTGTTTTTTTCTACCTTCCAACATTTCTCCCATTCGGTAGAGTATCTGCCCTCGGTTGTATGCGGTTTTATTTTTCCAACCATCCACAGCTTCTCTTGCTGCTCTTACAGAATTCCGGAAATCCTTCCTAGATGCACGGGATATATTAACAGTTTCTTTACCATCAGATGATGTCCACTTGATATACCTTTCCGATTCTGATCTCGGGAATGCTCCATTTATAAAAAGCTTTCGTGTTTTTCGAATATTTAATCGAGATTTCATAATTTAAATTAAATTAACATAGGGTAAAAGACCGTCAAGACCACCTTCACGTCCCATTCCACTTTCCTTGTAACCACCAAAAGGAGATGTCGGATCAAATTTATTAAAAGTATTTGCCCATACAACTCCCGCTTTAATTTCACTCGTTATTTTGAAAATTTTTGATCCCTTATCTGTCCACACACCTCCAGATAGACCATAGGGAGTATTATTTGCTTTTTCAATCACCTCACTAGGAGTACGGAAAGTTTGAATGGCTAATACCGGACCAAATATTTCTTCCTGAACAATTTTATGAGATTGCGAGACATCAGTAAATAATGTAGGACGATGCCAAAATCCCTTTTCTGGAACAGTACAAGATGTCTGAAATATTTTTCCTCCCTCTTTTTTCCCGGAATCAACATAATCACCTATTCTTTCCAATTGAGTTTTTGAATTAATGGCTCCTATATCTGTATTTTTATCCAGAGGATTACCTATGATCAAAGATTCCATTCTGTATTTTAATTTTTCAATAACTTCATCGGCAATCCCCTCCTGTACAAACAGTCGACTCCCAGCACAACACACATGACCCTGATTGAAAAAAATACTATTGATTATTCCTTCAACAGCCTGATCAATTGAGGCATCCTCAAAAATAATATTAGCAGCTTTTCCTCCTAACTCAAGGGTGTATCTCACCGAAGACCCAGCTAAAGATTTTTGAATAAACTTCCCTACCTTAGTAGAGCCAGTGAATGCAATTTTGTCCACTCCTCCATGTTGCACTAAATATTTACCTGTATCACCATCACCTGAAATAACATTGACAACGCCTGGCGGGAGATCTGCCTCCTGAATTAATTCAGAAAGCTTAAGGGCTGTAAGGGGGGTTGTTTCTGCGGGTTTTAATACAACAGTATTCCCGGTGGCAAGGGCAGGGGCAATCTTCCACGCAGCCATGAGCAAGGGGAAGTTCCAAGGGATAATTTGACCGGCAACACCTAGTGAACTGTGTTCCCTACCATGAAAGGAAAATTTTAGCTTATCTGCCCATCCAGCATAGTAAAAAAAATGAGCTGCTGCCAATGGAACGTCAATCCCTTTTGATTCTCGAATGGGTTTTCCCCCATCTATAGATTCAATAACAGCAAATTCTCTCGCTTTTTCTGATATAAGACGGGCAATCCTGAAAATATATTTTCCCCGTTCTGTATCATCTAATTTAGACCAATACTTTTCATAAGCAGTTTGTGCTGAGGATACCGCTTTATCCACATCTTTTTTAGATGCATAGGCAACCTTCGCTATCACCTCTTCTGTAGCGGGGTTAATAGTATTAAAATATTTCCCTGATGCGGGAGGGGAGAATGTCCCATTTATAAAGAGGTCATAGTGCTCCTCTAAATGGATATGATCCATGCTTTCCAGCGCAGGAGAATAATCCCATAATTTATTATCAGAATCTTTAGCTACATCATTCATTCATTAATCATTTAATTAGTCCAGTGAAAAATAATCCAGCGATTGGTATACACCATCACTTTGTTTTACTATTTGCATAAGGACATCGTTGGCTAGAGAACTTGCACCAAAACGAAATAGGTCTGAAGTCAACCAAGAAGTACCTAATGTCTCTTTCAACATAACCAGATATTGAATACTTTGCTTTGCCCTGCTAATTCCTCCTGCAGGCTTCATCCCAACGCACCTTCCAGTTTTATGAAAGTAATCTCTAATAGCCTCCAGCATGGTTAATACGACAACAGGAACTGCCGCTGGAGAAATTTTACCAGTGCTTGTTTTGATAAAATCTGCTCCAGATTCCATCGCTAAAAGACTCGCCTTTCTCACGTTATCCAAGGTCTCCAGTTCCCCTGTCTCCAAAATCACTTTTAAATGGGCACTTTCACAGGCATTTTTAACTTGGGCTATCTCTTCACAAACATATTCTAAATTCCCCCGTAAAAACTCTCCCCTTGACAGAACCATATCTACTTCATCGGCTCCGTCCTTCACAACTTTCCTAACTTCAGCTAGTTTTTCATCCATTGAACTCATTCCGCTTGGAAATCCTGTAGCAACAGATGCAACACTAATGGGTGTTCCAAATAAAGATTCCTTCGCAACCCTAACTAAATTAGGATACACACAAACTGCAGCTACTTGAGGGATATCAGGATAGCGGTCATGAAGATGAGCGGCCTTATAGCATAGCTGTCGAACTTTTCCTGGAGAATCTTTTCCTTCAAGAGTTGTTAGATCTAACATGGATAGTACCAGATGCAAAGCCTTCACTTTTGATTCTTTTTTTATACTCCTTGAGAATAGTCTTTTTACTCTTTCCTCCGCACCAATTTGGTTAACAGTACCAATAATGTCTGTTGTGTTTATCGTCATTTATTCAATAGCCTTTTTTGCTTTTTGTATAAGCTCCTTGGCAACGGACTCATTTTGTGCTTCAGCATAAATTCTTAGTATAGGTTCTGTGTTAGATTTCCGGAAATGAATCCATGAATTATCCCATATAAATTTAATACCATCCAACTCATTAATTTTGCTGTCATGGAACTGCTTTTTTAAGTTGTTTTGTAAAGATAATATTTCCCCTCCTCCGAATCTAATTTTATCTTTGACAATCGAAAATTGAGGGAGAGAATAAAAAATTTTACTTAATGAATGTTTGGATTGAGACATTCTGTTCAACACCAATGTTGCCCCGGTCAATGAATCTCTTCCTAAATGGCTCTCTTTCAAAATAATACCCCCATTCCCTTCTCCACCTAGGAGAGCCCCACTTTTAAGCATTTTTTGAACAACATTCACCTCACCTACAGGTGTATAATGAACTTTTATTCCGTATGGTTTTACCATTTTCTCCAGCGCAATTGATGTAGATAAATTGACAACAAACGCATCCCCTGTTTCAACCCCAGATTTTAAAAATCCTTCAGCAGAAAGAACCAACGTATATTCTTCGCCCAATGGAAATCCCTTTTCTGAGACTACTGCCAATCTATCTGCATCCGGATCTGTGGCAAAACCCACATCTGCATCATTTTCTCTAACGGCCTCACAAAGTAAATTAAGGTTTTCGGGGAGTGGCTCTGTCCCTCTAGGAAACTCTTTTTTCGGATTGCAATGAATGGTAACTACATCGCATCCCAAAGCTTCCAACATTTCTGGAAGTGCCTCTGAACCAGCGCCATTGCAGGCATCCACAACAACCTTGAATTTTCTATTGCGGATGGAATTTAAATCAATACAGCTTAAGCATGTTTGATGGATAACATGTTTCTGTATCGCATTAGAATCCTGTAAAATCATCCCCAATGTTTCTGATCTTAATTTGGGATTTAATTTGGATGAACTATACAAAGATTTACATTCATCAGGGTGCAGAAATACACCATCAGAACGTATAAATTTAAGGCCATTCCATTCCGATGGATTATGACTTGCTGTAATTACAATGCCCCCTGCTGCTTCTGTGTTTTCTATCATGAATTGAATTGTTGGAGTCGGTACAATTCCACAGACGAATACATCTCTGCCACACAAGGAAAGTTCCTCCACAACAATGTCCTGTAGCTCATCCCCTGTTGAACGAGAGTCCCTCCCTATAAACAAAACCCCAGATGGGCAGTGTTGGTGAAAAGCAGCTGCATAATTTCGGACAGTTTCTGGAGTGAGAAAAGAAGGTGTAATTCCCCTTACACCTGAAATGCTTTCAATAATCATGGCTAAAAATTAAAAAGGCTCGGTTGGGACACCGAGCCTTTTTATTAATAGTTTTTCAATAAACTAACGAGACAATCTTATAACCCTACGCATTGTTTTTTCTTTCTCAACGCGCCTGATATCGCTGGGTTTAATATAAAACGCTTTTTTTCTTAATTCCCTTAAAACTCCCGCTCTTTCCCACTTTTTTTTAAACCGTCTCAAAGCGTGTTCTATTTGTTCGCCTTCTTTTAATGTTACTTCAATCAATTATTTTTCCTCCTTTAACCAAGATATGTTCTCAATATTTTACTTCTGGATCGATGTCTGAGTCTGCGAATCGCTTTTTCTTTTATTTGCCGAACACGCTCTCGGGTAAGATTAAATTCCTCGCCTATTTCATTGAGCGTGAGTGCGTAATCCATATCTATCCCAAAATACATTCTTATTACATCCCTCTCTCTTTTTTGGAGTGTGGTCAGCGATTGGCGGATTTCATCCTTTAAAGATTCACCCATCAGTTTGGTGTCTGGAGATAATTGATTTTCATCTTCAATGACATCAAGAAGGGCGTTTTTTTCTCCGTCACGAAATGGAGCATTCAATGATTGGTGACGCCTGGAAATTCTCATGGCATCTAAAATTTCTTCAGGTGTCATTTCCAATTGCCTTCCCAGTTCCTCTTCATTGGGTGTTCGTTCTATTTCTGCTTCTATTTTTTGTGCTGTCTTTGTTATTTTACTGATTGTCCCTACACGATTTAACGGAAGACGAACAATTCTGGAGTGCTCAGCTAGGGCCTGCAAAATGGACTGTCTGATCCACCAAACAGCATATGAAATAAATTTAAACCCTCTTGTTTCATCAAATCTTCCAGCTGCTTTGATTAAACCTAAATTTCCTTCGTTAATTAAATCAGTTAGGGGTAACCCTTGTCCCTGGTAGTCTTTTGCTACTGAAACAACAAAACGAAGGTTTGCCGTTACCAATTCTTTCAAAGCACGACGATCATTTTTCTTTATCTTTTGTGCCAGTTCTACTTCTCGATCTGGATGAAGGGGTTCGAATTTTCCTATCTCCTCGAGATAACGACTTAAACTTCGGTTTGATTCATTTATTGCCTTGTTAGCTTTTGCCATAATATCCTTTTATTTCTTCTTAAAGTAAAGCCGGCAAGTTTAAGATATTTTCATTAAAATAGCAAAATGATTCAAATAAATAAAAAAATCAAATAATGGATACAAATTCCTCAATAGTTAACGTTTCCGGTCTCCTGTTTAAATCAATGTGTGGGCAATCACCTTGGTCAATACCAAAACTTTTCAAGGTATTCTTCAACATTTTTCGCCGCTGGGAGAACGCAGTCCGTACCAATTTATTAAACTTTACATATTTTTCATCGGGAACTAACTGTTTATCTTTCTTTGTAAAATGAATGAATGCTGAATACACCTTTGGTTTTGGAATAAAAACATCCGGTGGTATTGTGAAACAATAATCAGCGTTTAAATAGGCTCCTGTTACAACAGTAAGCCTTCCGTAATCCTTGTTTCCAGGTTGAGCAGAAAACCGTTTTGCTACCTCTCTCTGCATCAAAATAAATGCGTCCTCCCAATAGTCTAACTGCTCAATTAACCAAAAAACAATAGGTGAGGTTATATTATAAGGTATGTTCCCTAACACACGAACAGGATTTGAGATGGGTAGGTCATCAATATCCTGTAGGAGAATATCACCATGAATGAGTTTTAAATTTTTCAAAAGCGAATTGTTATTTAACTTGGTCACGAGCATCGGATCAATTTCAACAGAAGCCATTTCTTTCACTTTAGGGAAAATTTTTTCTGTTAGCGCACCCTCTCCAGGTCCAATCTCTAGTATTGAGTCCCCTTTTTGGGGTTCTACCATTTTAACAATCTTCTCTAGAAGATTTTTATCGGCAAGAAAATTTTGTCCCCATTTTTTTCGGAATGGATGTGTGTATTTTTTAATCACGATGATGGTTTTTAATTCCTACTCTTGTCAAGTTAATATTATAATTTCGGAAGATTAAATAACTTGGCAGCATTTTCTGATGTTTTCTCTGCGATCTCTTCCAAAGTAAGTTCATGTATCTCTGCCAGTTTTTTTGCAACAAACAAAGTTCTTCCGGGTTCGTTTGGTTTCCCTCTAAAAGGAACAGGGCTGAGAAACGGTGAGTCGGTTTCTACCATAATTTTATTTAAAGGGATCTCCTCTGCTACCTCAGGAAGAAGACTGTTTTTAAATGTAAGATTACCAGAAAATGAAATGTAAAATCCCATGTCCAAAAATACTTTGGCCGTTTCCAAATCACTTGAAAAACAGTGTGCAACACCCCTAATTCCAGAGAATTCAGACAAGACTTTAACTACATCTTTATCTGCATCACGGTTATGAAATATTACGGGTTTATTTAGCTCTTGAGCTAACCCCAATTGTTCACGAAATGTTTTTATTTGCAAATCTTTTGGTGAAAAGTTTCTGAAATAATCCAAGCCCATTTCCCCAACAGCAACCATTTTATCAAACTGGAGAAGATCCCTAATCTGTTTTAAATAATCACCAGGGGCATCTTTTGCATCATGAGGATGTACCCCAGCAGAAGCATAAACACTATCAAAGTTAGCTGAAATCTCCAGAGAATCAGCGGAATTAGTAGTATTTGTTCCTACACAAATAAATCTGTTAACCCCCTGCTCCTCAGCTCGGGATAAAACCGTCTGGATATCCTTTTTTATGGAATCATAGTAAAGGTGACAATGTGTATCTGTTAGCATTATTATACAAATGTTTATAAAATTGATGGTAAAAGTAATTTGTTTTAACTTCAGAATATGACAAAAAAACGAAATTCACGTATTTTATTTCTTAACGTAATATATTTCCTCCCTATATTTTGTTTTCTATCAAAATCGATTGCACTGTCCGGCATGGATTTCGGGGATACCCTTACCATCAACCCAATAACCTTTAAAACTCCAAGCCCTGAAGGATGGAATGCCCACTACAAAACAACTGCCCACTTCCCAGAAACAGGTGAGCCATGGGCAAAGATTATAATGGTACAAACCCTAAAATGTGATTCATTAACAAAGGGAGATAAGTATCCCTGCGGGGAGTGGGATTATATTTGGAATACCTTTGTTAAGATTCCCCGTGGAGACACCACAGAGACATTTAGTATCGGCAGCTTTGTCACACCCTATGGAAAACGACTATACCTTGGCGGAGAAGAGGGATGGGAATGGACCTACAATATGACAGACTATTCACCTATTCTCAGAGGAAACCGTGAACTCGTTGTAGGTAACAACCAGGAACTGTTAGATATAAAATTTCATTTTATAAAAGGGGCCCCACCACGAAATATTTTAAAGGTGGAAAATGTTTATCCATATGGAAATTTTAAATATGGTGAGCTCGCTGATGACTCCGTTCTAACAAATCAAAAGATTGTCCTAATTCCAAATGCTCAGGGGTACAAATTGAAGTCTGTGATCTCAGGTCACGGACATGAGGGCCCCAGAAACTGCTGTGAATGGGACAGTAAAACCCATACATGGTACATGAACGGATGGGAGCTGTTTAGGTGGAACGTGTGGAAGGACTGTGGAAATAACCCCATCTACCCACAGGGAGGGACTTGGCCTTTTGATCGAGCGGGTTGGTGCCCTGGTACTAAGGTTGATGAATACAATTTTGAGCTGACCCCATTTGTTAATCCAAAGGATTCAATCAATTTAAATTACAGTATTCAAAAATATTTCGATGATGGAGAAAAAAATGGTACCCTACGGATGTCCCACCAACTTATCAGTTATGGCAAGCCCAACTTTAAAAATGATGTTGAGTTGGTAGATATCATTACACCCAGCAGTCAAAACAAACACAGCCGAATGAACCCTACTTTGTCCAACCCGAGAATTATCATTAAAAACTCCGGGAAATATAATTTAAAAACTGTTGAAGTGCGTTATGGACTTAAACACAACAGAAAATCTGTTTACCAGTGGTCAGGAGATTTAGTATTTCTTGAGGAAGAAGAGGTTGTGCTCCCTGTCCCAAGCTGGAGAGGTTTGAGAAAAAACCAATCTTTTGTGGTTGAGACAAAGAACCCCAATCATCAAAAAGACGAAAATACTTACAATAATTTTCTGAATTCCACTGTTCTTCTGCCAAAAGTTTTTCCTAAAGAATTCACCTTATCCATAAAAACAAATAATATAAATCGGGCACAAGAAAGCTCATTTACGCTTTCAGATATAAACGGAACTGTATTTTATACGGAAGATATTTTTAGTGATTCAACCGAATATAATTTTCAGATTAATCTTAAAAAGGGTTCCTACCAATTTTTATTAAAAGATGATTTGGAAGACGGTATTTCCAAACACTGGTGGTACAGAAACAGTGCTCCAGAAAAAGTGGGGATAAACGGTGAAATAAAGTTTACAACTATGAACGGTGATATTTTACATGAATTCAAACCAGACTTTGGACAGGAATTACAGCTTAATTTTCATGTGGGGCAATTGCCTTAATAAAAGATAAAAAATGAATACAAAGAGCAAACATCCATATCAAAATGCTTTGGATGGCCTGAGTATCTCCGACCCTGTACAATCTTTTTTTACTTGGTGCATTGAAAGAGAAAGTATTCGAATAAAACGAAAAGCTGGAGATTCGTTTCCCTGGACCTCAGATCCCGTTTTTCAAAAAGGCCGATTTCTAAATGTTTTTCGTGAAGACGATAAAGGCACAAAAGCGGTCTTGCGTTTTGCAGACAAAACAGAAACACAGAGCGATTTGATTCACGCACTGTTTTTTGCTCGATGGTGCAACCGTGACACCACGTTGAATGCCCTTGAACCTGATATTTTGAAATCACCCTCTGTACTCAGGAAAGCTCTGACAGAGGAAGTTCAAGTTCCGTGGCAGTCAGACGTATACCCGGTTGTTCCAGCCAAATGGGATGGCAGAGTTTTCAACAGGATTGAAGCGTGCATAGAAATGTTTCCCAGGTCCATTGGTTTCATCGAAAAAAGCATTCTTGATTCTGGGGGAGATGTAGTGATTGCCAACCGTAAGATCAATGCACAACTAAATATGACAAATGATTTTCCTATTTTTATGGCTTTGGTTGATCTGGCTCTATTCAGATCAGACTTGATTAGCCCTGATAGCCCAGTTCCAACTGGCATTGGTGCAGAGCCCTACCTTAACATATTGCAGCAACACCTGCACTGCTCCAGCCACCAAGAGGTTGCAGACAGAATGATCGAGTTTCAGTCTGTTTACTGGCCGGAAGCCAAGCGAAAATTCACGCCAATTGATATTGAATATCTTTCCTGTGAATGCAGGAAATACTACAGCTATATCAATGGAACAAAAAAATTTGAAGGGAAAAATTTATTTTGCCAGCCTGCTGTATAACAGATAACATCCAGAAATGAGTTTTTACATTACATCTTTAATGTTTGCTATACCGATCTTTCTCATATTGATAGGAATCGAAGCGGTCGCGGCAGGGCGAATGCGAATTAGGGTCAACCGTCCTGCAGATATGATCTCCAGCTTGAGCTCAGGTGCAACCAATGCGCTTCGTGACGGAATAAGTTTTGGGTTTATTCTCATCAGTTACACTTGGCTCGTGGATAAGTTAACACTGTACAAGCTGGACCCTGTTTGGCTGGCAGTGATCATTGCGTTTATTGTAGAGGATTTTGCAGGATATTGGATCCACCGGATGAATCACCGTGTGAATGTGTTTTGGAACCGCCATATCATTCATCACAGCAGCGAGGAGTATAACCTGTCCTGCGCCCTCCGACAATCCATTTCTGATACGGTAAAATTTAAAGCTGTTTTCATAATTCCCGCTGCCATGCTTGGAGTTCCGGCACACATATTTGCTGTCGTCGGTCCCATTCATTTATTTATGCAGTTCTGGTATCACACCCGCCTCATTGACAAAATGGGATGGCTAGAAAAAGTGATCGTCACTCCATCACATCATCGGGTTCACCATGCCATTAACCCCGAATATATTGACAAGAACTACAGCCAGATCTTTATTCTCTGGGATAAGCTTTTCGGCTCTTTCCAGCCAGAATTATCTGAGGTCAAACCGGTTTATGGGACCCTCCGTCCTGCAAAAACATGGAACCCCGTCATCATTAATTTTAAACACCTTTGGCAATTGATGACTGATACTGTCCGTACGGAAAAAGTGTGGGATAAGATCAGGATCTGGTTTATGCCCACTGGATGGAGGCCGGATGATGTTACAGAAAAATTTCCTATTCATATCCTTACCAGTCCTCATGAACAAATTAAATATGAAACTAAAAATTCTCCTCTTTTGATTCTTTGGTCAGGAACTCAAATGACCGTTGGTTTAGTACTCATGTTTCATCTATTCTATATCAGTTCTTTAGTGAGTAAATCATTCACTTTATTGTATGCAGTATTTTTGGTCCTTCACGTTTTTGGCTACACTTCTTTTTTGGACAAGAGAAATTATGCAATTTACTCTGAAGGAATTAAATTCATTTTAGGGATGGCTCTTTTTGAAATAAATGACTTAACATGGTTTGGCTCGGGCACATCAATTTCTATTTTAATAGGGTTATATTTGATTATATCTTTGGCCATTGCAATATATTTTATCAAAACGGAAACATAACTATGACCTATCGGACTGAAAATGAATTAATTGGATTTAAGTCAATCCAGTGGGATGCTACAGACTCAATGGGCAGACCTGTGAGCACAGGAGTCTACCTTTACCAGATACAGGCAGAAGAGTTTGTTCAGACCAAGAAGATGGTGCTGTTGAAGTACCCCCCCCCCTTTTTTTTTGTAAATAAATGGGACTGGGGTAAATCGAAGAGGCTTTTGTTTGTGGGATAGTGGGTAACTTTAGAACAATGATCTTTTTAAAATATTATAATCCACAAAGCTTAAAGAGTTTTAAGAGAACACCTTTATTCTCTTTTTTATCTTATTATTTATTTTGTAGTGAATTTATTTAACTCTGGGAAACAGCGGTTTATGATCTTTTAGTTTACTGCCAGATTTTAATCGGCCCCATTTCAAATCCCCCCCTCTTGCATTAAGTGTCTCCAATAAAATTTCCGTCCTGTTAGGCATAACCGGAGACAATAAAACAGCACCTATTCTCAAGGCCTCTCCCGCTGTATAAAGTACTCGTCCAGCTGCTTCTTTATCTTCCTTCACCAATCTCCAGGGCGCACTTTCTTCCATATATTTGTTCACACTTCTGATATACTGCATGGTTTCTTCGATGGCATCATTAATACGCATTTCTTCGATCATATCCTTTACTAATTTTCCAAGTGATTCCCCTCTGGATTTAATTTTTAATTCTGCATCTGTAAGTTCCCCCGATTCCGGGATTTTTCCATCGTAATTTTTTTTCATAAGGGTTGATACCCTACTCAACAAATTCCCAAAATCATTTGCCAAATCACTATTGTACCGCTTTATAAAAGATTCAATTGTAAAATTTGCATCCTGCCCTAATACCATTTCTCGCATGAGATAATAACGTACTGGGTCCACACCATAATCATTAATAAGGCTTATTGGGTCAACCACGTTTCCAACTGATTTACTTATTTTAGACTCTGCCATAAGCCACCACCCATGTGCAAAAATTGATTTTGGTAGCTCAATATTAGCAGACATTAACATGGTTGGCCAATAAACCGCGTGCGTTGTTAAAATATCCTTCCCAATTAGATGATAGGATGCGGGCCACCATTTTTCGAATGAATCATCATCGCTCATGAATCCAGGTGCGGTAATGTAATTAATGAGAGCATCAAACCAGACATAGGTCACATAATCAGAGTCAAAGGGCAGTTCAATCCCCCAATTCAACCGTGATTTCGGACGGGAAACACACAGATCATTCAGTGGTTGTTTTAAAAACCCCAGCACCTCATTTTTCCGATGTTCAGGTTGGATGAATTTGGGGTTTGTTTTAATATGATTAATGAGAGCTTCCTGATATTTCCCCATTCTGAAAAAATAGTTTTTTTCCTTTAATTCCTTGATATCCCGAAATGCGCCACTTTCCGCTTCTTTCTCTGTAATAAATCGTTCTTCAGATACAGAGTATAGTCCTTCATATTCGTTTTCGTAAATGTCACCGGAATTATATACATCCTGAAGGATTTTCTGCACCACTTTCTTATGTCGCGTCTCCGTTGTTCGGATAAAATCATCATATGAAATATGAAGTTTCTCCCAAAGTTCAATGAACCGTGGTGCCATTTCATCACAATGCTTCATTGGTTCAACATTACGTCTCTCGGCCGCTTGTTGAACTTTTTGTCCATGTTCATCCAGTCCAGTTAAGAAAAATGTTTCCTGACCCAAGTTGCGATGATATCGCGCTAAAACATCTGCCAAAAGTGTCGTGTAAGCATGACCAATGTGAGGTCTGTCATTCACATAATAAATGGGTGTGGTTACATAAAAGGATGTACTATTCATAGAGCGATTTTTGTTTGATTTCCTTTTTCAATTGAATGATAAAATGTGTTAATAATAAACTCATGTTAGCATTCCTATTCAATCCGTTTACTACAGATTCTACCAGTAAATTAAGTGCACGAATATTTACTTCGGGATAGCTAGCCAAAAAACGATCCATCCCTTCTTTTAATTCACTTTCCGTTAAATCATCTTGGATATCATTTTTTATGTGTAATACTCCCAACAACCATCGTTGAATAAGTAAAAAATGAAAACGAAATTCAGTCTCATCCATTCTTGATAAGCGTGAGTACTCTTTTGCAAACTTGATAAGTAATTTGTGGTTATTCAACAACATAAAGTTTGAGATAAAAGTAAATATATTTTTTATTTCCTTTCTATCCCTTTCTGCAATTTTACTGGCACTTACAAAATTCCCTTGAGATAAACACGATATCCATTTGATTTTATCTTGTTTAACTCCCTTTTCGGCTAACATTGTTTCTACTACTTTTTTCTTTAGTGCAGGAAATTGAATATGTTGACATCTAGAAATAACAGTTGGAAAAAGCTTATTTTTAAAATCTGTTACCAAAATAAAAGTAGTTAACGGGGGAGGCTCTTCCAATATTTTCAAGAGTGCGTTTGCAGATTCTCCTGAACCAAATCCAAGAAGTTCGGCATCAAAAATTACTGCTATTTTTCTCCCCGGAAGTGCTGATTTTAAATAAAAGGCTTTCCTTAGCTTATGAATACTTGACAGAGTGATTCGGGTTGCTCTTGGAACCTTTATCTTATAAAATGGGTTATTACGCTTTTTAGCCAATTTTTCTGAAAAAGAATTCACGCTATTAATATCCATATCATCAGGACTTTTTTTGGGTGGAGTTGGAAGTGGAACTACAAGATTTAAATGTTCATGCTGTAAGTTTTTGAATCGCAAACAGGAAGAACAATTGCAATCCGGGAAATGATCGCTATCTTCACAGTTCATGAGGGCACTAAATGCCAACGCTACTCCTTCCTTCCCGCTTCCCGGGGTACCGGTAAAACAATATGCTGTCCCTATTCTATCAGATTTAAAAATAGAGACTAATCGATTCCACACTTCTGGTTGCGCTTTTATGGTATTTATAAACATTATTTTGCCAACCATTTTTCAGGGTCCAGTTTCTCACCGTCACCCCAAATTTCAAAATGAAGAACCGTACTGTTTTCTGAGTTGGATTCGGCGAGATGGGCGATAATATCTCCAGAGCGGACTTCACTATTCACATGAGTTTTTAAAGATTTCAACTGACTGTAAACTGTATAAAACCCACCGCCATGATCAATAATGACTGTGGTCCCATAACCTCTTAAATAAGTAATGGTGACTACAATACCGTTTAAAATAGTTTTTACAGGCATATTTGCTTTCCCCTGAATGTCAATCCCGGGATACTCAGTTGCTGTTTTTAGTTTTGGGTTCCATTGTCTTCCAAATTTTGTAACTATCTTTCCATTAATGGGCCAGGGGAGCTGCCCTTTTAACTGAGAAAACTGTTTTGATTTAAGTGCTTCCTGCTGTCTGCGGATTTTTTCTTCTCTCTCAAATCTTGCTTTATCTTCAAGAATAGCGGCTCGTAATTTTTCTAATTCTTTAAGCCCCTTGTCTTTTTCTTTTAAATATTTTGTTAGCTCTTTTTTATTCTTACTTAGAGCGGTTAAATCTTTTTCATGACCAGTTATTTTTGTCTTAATAGACTTCTTAAGTTTTAATTTTTCTCTATTTAGCGAGATGTTTTTCCTTAGTCCGACCTCTAAATTTAATTTTTCCTGACCTATGTTGATGAATAGAGTGTTTATGTTTTTTCTAATATCATTTTCCAAGGATGAAATAAGTCTGAGGTATTCCTTTCTATATACAGACTGTCTCCAGGAAACAGTACTAAATATTTTCTCAATATTTGATGGTCTCCCATGTGTATATGCATAAATAACCCTTTCCCTATATCTTCCACGTAAATTATCTAATTCTTTTTCATATTGCCTTAGTGTTTTTTGAGTTTCTAAAATTAATTCCCTTGTCATTTTTTCTTCATTTGTTAATTCGGAAATAAGTCTGTCCGTAAGTGAAATCTCTTTTTCTAAAGTAACTATTTTTTTTGTAGCAGATTGTTCGCGAGAAGACGTTTTTTTTATTTTCCCTTGCAAATCCATGATTTCTTTTTTTAAGGTCTCTATAGATTCAGTTTTATATTTTAATTCATCATCAAAATCTCTTTGGGAGAGCGAAATTGAAAACAGAAAAAATACCGAAACAATATTTTTTACACTTCGACACATCTGTGAAATTACCTATTGATTCTATACCATAGAAATGGAGATTCATATAATCATTTTTGTATTTAATGTATTCTCCTCTCATCTTGACTCTCCTTTATCCTTATGTTTATTTTGTCCGCTATATTTGGAGATAATATAATGAAAGCCCTGTGGGAAAATCTTTTTAAAAACTGGAACAGGCAGGAAAGCCTTACAAAGACAGTTTTAAAACAAATCCCCGTTTTTCATGAGCTGTCTGATAGACAAATTCATGAAATTGAAAACCTTTGTCACAAAAGAAGATACAAGCAAGGTGAAACCGTATTTAAAAGATTGGCTCCTGGCGAAGGAATGTTTATCATACTTTCAGGTGCAATTGAAATATTCACGGAAGACAATAATGATAATAAAAAAACCTTAGCCATATTAAATAATGGTGAATTTTTTGGTGAACTTTCTCTACTCGATTCAGATACTCGCAGTGCAACAGCAATAGCAACAGAAGATAGTGACCTGTTAGCTTTTCTCCGCCCTGATCTACAATCTTTTTCAAAAAGAAGCCCACAGACCGGAAATAAAATTCTTTTTAATCTCGCGAAGGTTATGGCAGCCCGGCTTAGAAAAACCAGTGAACAAGTTTCCAAAAATTCTGCTGAGTTAGTATGACCCCTCAAAATCAATCAATAGATAGATTTTATACTCTTGTTCTAATAATTATTTCAATCTGGGCGCTGTTTTTTATTTGGCCCTATATTTCTTCCATGGTAATGATTTTAGTTTTTGCTTTTCTTTTTACCACAATTCTTTTGCCAGGAGTAGATGCCTTGGAAAGAAAAATAAAGAGTCGCCTATTCAGTACATTTCTCATCATGGGTGGCGTTCTGATTTTATTGTTTGGCTTTCTTTCTGGATTTGCATCAGGATTGTTTCAGCAATCATCTGATTTTTCTCAAAGATTAGCCCAAGAAAATTATGTGAATGAATTAAATGACTTATACCAACGTACAATCTCATCTATACCGGGAGCACCTAACATTGATGACTTTGAAAAACCACAACTTACAAAAAAAGTACAGGTTTTTTTCTCCAGTTTTATGCAACAAATTCTTTCTGCAGCAAAAAGTGGAATGAATTTTATTTTTTTTACGGCTATGATTCTTGTATTTTCATTTATCTTACTTAATGAATACCATCATTTCAGGCGTGCACTGGTATCAATGATTCCAAATAAATATTTTGAAGTAGGACTCCGAATTATACATAATATAGAAAAACAAATGTCCAAATATTTAACCGGACAGTTTTTAGCAGCTTCTAGCGTAGCCGTGCTTTCATTCTTGGGATTATTGATATTAAACCTATATGGTGCAAACATAACTTTGATTTTTTTTATCTCTATTATTGCAGGACTTTCAAACCTAATCCCCATGGTAGGGCCTTTGGTTGGAATGGTCCCGGCTGTACTTATTTCTATTATGAATAATTTAGGAAGTGAGGCGGCTTTGTCCCACTTGATGTTCAATATAATTCCTTCTCCATTTTTCGTTTTCGATATCATTTTTATGTTTATTATCGTACAACAAATTGATAATAATCTCATTACACCAATCCTCGTGGGAGAAAGTGTAGGGCTCCATCCCATGATTGTTATGATTGCACTTTTTATTGGTGGGATAGTTTTGGGCCCCCTGGGAATGCTGTTTGCTATCCCCACTGCAGGAATTATCAAAGTAATTGCCCAAGAAATTATATTCTTGGTAAGATACGCGCATCTCCTTTAATATCACGATTGATTATTAGATATTCCTGTGGTATCATTATTTTTTACTTTCAGTTTAATTTGGAACCTTTATCTAAAAAATCCATAAAATTCACCAATGAAAAAGAGAGCTCTTACTTTATTAAAAATATTTTTTATTATTTCATTCTCCACTCCGGTATTTGGACAAAAATTTACCATCGCTCGCATTCATTACAGTGGAGGAGGGGATTGGTATAGTGACCCAAGCAGTCTCCCAAATCTGTTAAAATTTGTAAGTGAAAACACACATATTTCTGTTGATGATGAAGAGGTGCGGATTCGTCCTGCTGACCAAAATTTTTTCAAATATCCCTATCTTTATTTGACTGGCCACGGAAACGTAAGGTTTTCAGAAGAAGAAATTACGAAATTGAGGGAAACTCTTCTTCGTGGTGCCTTTCTTCACGCTGATGACAACTATGGAATGGATGCTTCGTTCAGGGAAGAAATGAAACGGATATTCCCAAACAAAGATTTAGTCGAATTACCCTATGACCATCCTGTGTTTCATGTTTTCTATGACTTCCCAAGTGGGTTGCCCAAAATACATGAGCACGATGGGAACCCCCCACAGGCTTTGGGTTTGTTTGATGAGAATCGATTAATGATTCTTTATACTTTTGAATGTGATTTAGGGGATGGCTGGGAAGATCCAGAGGTCCACAATGACCCAGAAGAAATACGACTGGAGGCGCTGCAGATGGGTGTAAATATTATCTATTACTCGATGACACAATAACCATGCTTCTTAAAGACAACCTTAAACGATTTCGTCACGCAATGATTAAAAAGGACCTCATACAATCCCTGTGGATGTCCTATGCTGTGTTATTAATTGTTTTCATTTCAGTGATAGTTTTGGAAAGCGTTTTTTATTTCCCCCCTAAAATAAAATATTTTATGGCTGGTTCGCTCTTATCTATCATTCTTTTGTGGATTATCGGATTGGGAATATGTACTATGTTAATTAAGACAAATTCTTTAAAAAGGTATCGATGGTCTCGTGTTGCACAATATTTAGGTAAAATTTCCTATACTAAAAAAGACTCTGTCATTAATGCACTCCAATTGGAGAACACAATGTCAAAAAGTTCATCAACTGGACTTAGTCATGCTTTCATTAGCAAGATAACAGACTCCCTTGCCCATATTGACCATAGGGCGATCTTCACGATTAATCCCAAGGGGAAATACTTCACATTATTTCTTCTTTTTCTTATCACTGTTGGGGGCACAGGATTAAAATATACAGCTGGAGATTCTATATATAGATGGTTTCACCTTCACCAGAAATTTGAAGCCCCAAAACCTTTTTACCTCCATTCTGAAACGGGTGACATACACCTTCTTGGTGGTGATAGTGCTGAAATTAATATAGTTGCCAGGCATTTACCACCAGACACAGTATTCCTAGAAATTATGCCCATCAATCAAGTGGACCAAAACTTAGAAAAGATTGAAACGTTGTTGATGAAAACTCAAATTGATACAAATGGAAATTATGCTTTTAAACTAAAAGATATCAATCAGGATTATACATATGGAGCTTTTGTTAAGGCAAATCATTTTTGGCAGGCCTGGAAGGAGGTGCGTTCACCCGAATACAGAATAATGGTCACGGACCGTCCAGCGATAAAAAGTTTTACGTTGACTTTAATTCCACCTGATTATTCCGGATTAGGCCCAACAATACAATCTGGTAATCAGGCAAACGTCCAGGGCTTAAAAGGAACAAAAATGATAGTCCACCTAACTTCAAACCGAAAATTAGCACAGGCCTTATTAAAAATAAATGATACCAACCATCCTCTTCAGATATCTGGGAAAAGAGGTGAAGGGGAATTGTTATTAGAAGAAAATAGTATTTTTACTATACATCTCTATGATAATCGGGAAATAACAAATCGTGATCCAATTCCTTATTATATTGAAATCATTCCTGATTTATATCCTCAAATTTCTGTGTATGAACCACACCCTATTTCTGAATTAGGTGATAATCAAATAATCCCTGTGCACCTTGATATTGAAGATGATTTTGGGTTTTCAACTTTACAGATTGCCTATGAAATCCGCCGCCCAACTTATATAGAGATGGACCCAATTATTTCCGTTTTTAAGGTTCCTGAAATTATTTCGAACAAACCCAAACAAACCGTTACCTTAGATTGGAATTTATCTGAATTAATGTTGATGCCTGAAGATGAAATCCATTATCATTTCGAACTTTATGACAATGACCAGGTATCAGGACCTAAAAAATCATTGTCCGGTAATTTTGTGGCCCGGCTTCCTTCCCTTGAAGATCTATTTCTCGGTGTTGAAAAAAAAGAAGAGCAACTCATTGAAGACATGAGTATGAACCTTGACGATATGGAAACCATTCAAAATCAATTAGAAGATGTTAAACTTGATTTGATAAAATCTAAAGACATGGATTGGCAGCAACAACAGAACATTAAAAATATACTTGAAGAAACTAAAGAAAAAATGGCATCTTTACAGGAAATGGCAGAAGCTATGGAGTCCTTAAAGGATGCAGCAGAAAAACATCAATTGTTTTCTCCTGAGCTTATGGAAAAGTTCAGTGAACTAAATCAATTGATGAATGAACTTATTTCTGAGGATTTATTATCAAATATTGAAAACATAGAAAATATTATGGAGCAAATGAATCCAAAAGATATGATGAATGCTATTTCTGAAATGGCGGAAAATATAAATCAAATTGAACAAGAATTAGACCGGTTTCTGGATGTCTTGAAACGCATACAAGCAGAACAAAAACTTGATGAGGTATCCAAACGACTCGAACAATTAACAGAACAACAGGATCACCTTGATCAAAATTTATGGGAAATGGATACGGATACTGACCCGTCCACTTTTTTACAACATGAACAAAGTGAGTTGAGGATTCAGGAAGAATTTAATCATATCCAATCTGCCATGGAGGAAGCAGCTGAACTAACAAGTGAATTCAGCCAGTCCACCTCTGAAGCTATGAAGGAAATGGCAGAATCTACACTGGTGCCATCTACAGAAAAACACATTGATAACACAGCATCACAGCTCAACAGTCAACAGCTAAATTCATCTCGAAAATCAAGTAAATCTGCGCTATCAGGCCTGTCTCAATTACACAGCATGGCTATGGATATACAACAGCAGTTTCAACAGGAAACATCGAAAGAAATGGCTGAAAAATTTCAAGAAATAATGTCCAATGTGCTTTCGTTATCAAAATCTCAGGAGCATCTAAGAAAAAAAACATCCAATACCCCCAGAAATTCACAACGGGTAAATAATTTAGCAGGACAACAACAAATCTTAAAAGATCAACTTTCACAAATAATGGCTGCAATGATGGAACTATCTCGAGAAACATTTGCAGTAACCCCCGAAATGGGGAAAAAAATGGGTAAAACATTTGCTGAAATGAATGAATCTATTTCTCGGCTTGCTGAGCGACATACTACATCTGCAAAAAACAGGCAGGATTTAGCAATGGAAGGATTGAATGAAACCGCTCTCAGTATTCATCAATCCATCCAGCAAATGCAATCCGGTGGGTCTGCCAGTGGTTATGAACAGTTTTTAAAACAAATGGAACAAATGGCAGGGCAACAACAAGGAATAAACAATCAGGGGATGCAGCTGGCTTTGGGGCAGCTTGCTGCAGGGATGCAGCAGTCCATGTTACAACAGATGCTTTCACAACAGCAGGGGGTGAAAAAATCCTTACAAGAATTAATGAAGGAAATGGCACAATCGGGCTCGAAAAAATTGGGGGATATGGGAGGAATAGGACAGGACATAGATGAAGTTATCAAAGACCTAAAACAAAGGCGCTATACCAGAAAAACACAAGACCATCAGCAGCGCATTCTCTCTAGGATGTTAGACAGTCAAAAATCCATGACTCAGAGAGGAAAAAAGGAAGAACGGTTAGCAGAAACCGCCTCCAAAATTATTAATTTGACAGGTCCATCCGGTCTCCCTGAAGACCTAGGGCAAAGACATAGCCTCACCTCAGAAGCCTTGAACCAAGCTATGCAGGCTGGATACACACAGGAATATGTGACCATGATTCGCCGTTATTTTAATGCCCTCAATCAATCATCCTTTTTAGAAACCCCTCCCAGTGATATCCCAAAATCTCCTATTATAAATGATGCAAAAAATGATTAAACCCATCACGCTCTTTATTTTACTTTTTCAGTTATCCTTTCCTTTCAGTCAAAGTAATTCTGGAGCACTCAGAACCGCTCAGCTAATGGAAAAAAGGGGAGAGACGGAAAGTGCTGTATCCATATATTCGGATATTTTGAAAAAAGATCACAATCAGAAGGCATATGTAAATTTGAAGAAAATTTATTCTCGCTTGGAACAATATAATGAGCTTGCTTCATTAATTATAATTTATAAAAAACGATTTCCACAAAAAATAGAGCCCTATCTTGATCTTGGAGAGACATACTGGAAATTAAAAGAAGAAACTTTGGCAAGAAAAGAGTGGTCTCTTGCCGAAGAAAAATTTGGGACTAATATTGATATATACAAAAAATTCTTTTATCTTTTTACAAGTCTTGGACTTTCTGATGATGTGCAATCTGTTATACTCAGGACAAGAAAAAAATTCAACGACCCATCAATTCTTTCAATGGAAATTGCAAATTACCATTATTCACGTAAAAGTTTTAAAATAGCCGTGATTGAATACCTTAATTATTTATCTTCTCATCCAGTACAAATAAAGATGATCACCGATCGAATCCTGCTAATCAGCGATGATAGAGATGCTCATGAAATTATTGTGAATGCTCTTAACAGCAGTATAAAAGTAAATGATATACTCTATAGACCCTTGTTAGCAGATTTTTATTTCAAAAATCAACATTTTGATAAGGCATTTTCTCAACATAAGGCATTGAAATTTTCAACGGAAAAAGATATTAATCGCTGGCTAGAATTTTCGAATGGACTGCGAATAGAGTCCCAATATGACATGGCTGTTTCAGCCTATAAAACCATCCTTGGGGAAACAAATGTTCAAAACTCTAATAAAGCTGTAGGTCAGGCTTTATTAGGATTGGGAAAAACGTTTGAGGATAATATTATTCCCAGTGAAGGCCAAAGTCTTTCATTTGTATCATTTTTTGGAGACAATTTGTTTTTTGAAGATCCGTTTTATCATAAACAAAATATTTCGGTTCGATCTTTGGATACAGCATTTGAGCTTTATGATTCACTTCTCACAACCATGCCATCTTCATTTTTCTCCACCTCTGCCTATCACCGTTTAGGTGAAATTCAATTCAGGCTGTTAAATGATTTTGATGGAGCTCTTAAATCTTATCGTGCTGCACTAAAATCTGCTACTAAATCAAAGCTGAGACAGGATATCCAACTGAGAATTGGTGAAATGTATTTGTCAAAAGGCGATTTGGATGAAGCTCAACGTTATTTTGGCAAATTGAAAAAAAGAGGGGCTAAGTTTCAATATAGGTTTATTTTGACCCAGCTCTTCTCAGGAAAAATTGATACAGCGTTCAGCTTACTTGAACAGACGATTGAAAACAGCCAACCTATTTCCCCTAATTTTAATGATTTATTAGAATTAAGAAATTTTATTTCACAACATTTTCACGATGGAACAGATACCGATAAACATGCTTTTGAATTATTTATATTTGGGGAGTTTTATCTTCGTCAAAAAAAACTATCTGAATCCGCAGCATCTTATGCGTTTATACAAGAGAACTATCCGGATGCCTCAATATCAGATGTTTCAATATTACGAGAAGCCCTGATTAGGTTAAAACTAAATCAATTACCTGAAGCAGAAATACTTGCTGAGCAATTAACAAAAACAAAATTAGTGGATAAGGGGTGGACTCTTTTAGGCGAAATTCAAGAGAAATTTAAGGGAAATCCAGAAGAGGCATTAAACTTTTATTATAAGGTCCTTGAGGAATGTCCTGAATCCTATTTAACAGAACCTGTCCGGTTACATATCCGTAAATTAAAAGATCACCCGAAAAGCTAATTGAAGATGAAAAAAATTATCTTTCCCTTTCTTATAACTTTTTCTTTTTCACAAAAAATCCTTATCCCTATGGATTTGACTCAAAAAGATCATTTAAAAGCTTATGGGGTAGCCTATCATGTCCTCACAGAACGAGTGAATGTAGAGTGGCTTCTCAATTTTCGGGGAGGCTCTTTTTTGATTGATCATTTCCCGTTTATCGTACAGGAGTGTCGTATTCGCGGTGTTACATTTGAACCTATTGATGGAAATACGGTTCTATCAATTTATGGTGAGATTGAAAGTAACAATATGGAAGTCGTTCTATTGGAAAAAGCACCAAATGTTGCTATTTATTCCCCCCCTAGCAAACAACCATGGGATGATGCTGTCACGCTTGCATTGACCTACGCAGAAGTCCCCTATAAAACAATTTGGGACGAAGAAGTGTTGGTTAGTGGTTTTGAGAAAATTGACTGGCTTCACCTTCATCATGAGGATTTTACAGGACAATATGGGAAATTTTATCGTAGCTATAATACCGCATTTTGGTATATAAAACAAAAGGAGGAGTTTGAAGCCCTGGCAATGAAGCTAGGTTTCCCCTCAGTTCATGAAGAAAAAAAAGCCGTGGCTCGTACCATAAAAAATTATGTGGGACAGGGGGGATTCCTCTTTGCAATGTGTTCTGCTACGGATTCTTACGATATTGCTTTAGCGGAGGAAGGGATTGATGCAGCTCACCGCGTGTTTGATGGAACCCCCATAGACCCAAATGCCCAAATCCGTCTTGACTTTTCCAAATCTCTTGCATTCACCGATTTTAATCTTATCACCGATCCCATGGTGTATGAATATTCAGATGTTGATTTCCCTCCGAGTAATAATCCCATAACAAGAGGTGCAGAAGCTGATTATTTCTCATTATTTGAATTCTCCGCTAAATTTGATCCAGTACCAACTATGTTAACTCAAAATCACGTATTTACTATTAAAGGATTTATGGGGCAAACAACTGGATATCATAAAAGTAAAATTAAAAAACATATCGTACTCATGGGAGAAGACCCTGCATCAGACCAGGTAAAATATCTTCACGGAAGTTTTGGGAAAGGCGCTTTCGCTTTTTTGGGAGGACATGATCCTGAGGATTATCGCCACTTCGTGGGAGATCCCCCAACGGATCTTTCACTTCACCGTAATTCCCCGGGATATCGTCTTATATTAAACAATGTTCTGTTCCCCGCTGCTCGCAAAAAAGAACGGAAAACATAGTGCAGATAAAAAAGGGGAGTTTTGAGCAATGTGTAAAACTATCCCAAATAATACCTGAGCTTGATTCGCCTTATGAAATAAATGAATATAAAAAACGATGTTGCGGCATACACCATCTTGCTCTCATTGCTAACATGAATGACATGCCTGTCGGCTTTAAAGTTGGTTATGATCGCTATAAAAATGGGAGTTTTTATAGTTGGATGGGTGGGGTTATTCCCAAATATAGACGAAATGGAGTTGCACACCAGTTGGCTAATTATCAAGAGTCATGGGCCAAAGATAATAGTTATTCATACATCCAGATAAAAACAAGAAAAAAACACAAATCCATGATTAAATTTTTATTAAAAAGAGGTTTTTTAATTAAAGACAAGATACCAATGAAAAGCCTATTGGAAACTCGAATCATTATGGAAAATTTATTAGGTTAATCATGTGGATCCAAAAGTCATTTTCAATTTCTTCTCATTCAAGAGGTTTTCATCTCATAACAGATGATGTTTTGAGAAACACTGAGGGAATAAAAAATATTAAAATTGGAATTTTACATCTGTTTATCAAACACACTTCTGCATCTCTCACTATTAACGAAGATGCAGACCCAACAGTCAGGGCTGACTTTGAATCTCACTTTAACCAAATAGTACCAGAAAACCAACCCTATTACAAACATACATTTGAAGGATCTGACGACATGCCCGCACATATAAAAACATCCCTTTTAGATACCTCATTGTCTATACCAATATCAAATGGAAAATTAGTTTTAGGGACCTGGCAGGGTATTTATCTGTGTGAACACCGCAATCATGGGGGAAACCGAAATTTTGTGGCAACGGCGTATGGGGAATAATATGGAACAGAAACTTATGATTATAATCCTATCTCCTGTTTTTTACAACGTTACATAAAAAGGGGGAATAAATGAACAAATGTTCAGATGACGAAAAAATGCATCAGTACATGGGGATTGAAATGAATATCCAAACATGGAATTTGCTAATGAAGAAAAAGCGATCAGAACAGGATGATCTACGAATGATTATGTTTGCCAAATCTTCCCTGTACCATTGGAAAAAATCAACAAATTTTCAACCTACTAATGAACAAAGAGGAGAGTGGCTGATTTCTAGAGTGCTTTCTATATTAGAAAAAAGAGAGACCGCATTATTTCACGCTAAAAACACTATAGCGCTGACAGAAAAACATGAATTGAAAGATTTTGACCTTGCTTATGCTTATGAAAGTTTAGCAAGGTCCTATGCAGCTATAAAAAACAAAGACGAAAGTAAAATATGGTATAAAAAAGCAAAACAGGCAGGGGAAATGATTTCTGATAATAAGGACAAAGAAATCTTTAATGGTGATCTAAAAGCCGGACCCTGGTTTGATTGTTTAGACTAATGTTGTTTTTTTACTTCATTCCAAATACTGTCCATTTCTTCCAAGTTAGAATCTTCTACTGTTTTCCCTCTACTTTTTAATTCGTCTTCTACTGCCTTAAACCGTGTTGTAAACTTTCTGTTTGTTTTCCTTAATGCAGATTCCGCTGAAATATTTAGAAATCTTGCTAAGTTTACAAATGAAAAAATAACATCACCAATTTCTTCTTCTACGTGTGTTTTAATTCCATTAGATTGCGCTTCCTTCAATTCCTGAATCTCTTCATTAATTTTTCCCCATACTTGTTCAATTTTCTCCCAATCAAATCCTGCATAGCTTGCCTTTTCTTGTAAGCGCTGTGCCCTAGTTAAAGCAGGGAGAGATACAGGGACACCGTCCAAGCGGGACTCTCGTTTTTTCTCTTTATGCTTAGCAAATTCCCAATTTTGTTTGGCATGAAAGGATGCATCGGCTTTATCATCACCGAATACATGTGGATGTCGGCGAACTAGTTTTTCATTCACGAGATTCAGAGAATCATTAATTATAAACTCACCATTATTTTGAGCGATATCTGCCTGAAAAACAACATGAAGCAGAATATCACCTAGTTCCTCTTTTAATGAGTTGGTATCTCCTGACTCCACACCTTCGATTACTTCATACACCTCTTCAAGAAAATAAGGAAGAAGAGATTCATGGGTCTGTTCTTTATCCCAAGGACATCCATCCGGACCTCTTAGCTGACGAACAATATCTATTAATTTAGTAAATGATTTTTCCGCTGTTTTGTTATTCATTTATCATTTTTTTCAGCTGGAAAAATGTCTTTCCATATTGTGTTTTCAAGATATTGGTCTTCAAGATGTGTCATTTTGTTCATTGTATTGGACGTGTCATCTGTGTAACCAATCAGATGAAGCGATCCATGAATCATCAGTCTTGTTATTTCTTTTTCAAAAGGTTCATCAAATTTTAGGGCATTTTCTTTTGCTCTGGGAAAACTTATATAGATTTCTCCATCAATCTGTTGTTCAGATTTATCATTCAAGGAAAAGGCAATCACGTCCGTCAGATGGTCTTTCCCAAAATACTTTTTTTTTAACCGTGTCAATAACTCATCTTTCCCAAAAATGAGTGTTATGTTTGCACTAACAATATTTTGATCAGTAAAAACGTTTGTCAGAACTGATGCACAAATATCTTTTACCGGCGAAATAAATTCGGGATCTGTTTCAATTTGTAACCGAATCACGATTATGTAGATACCTTACTTGTTTCCGTTTCAGCGTCAGGATACTCTACCCGAATATGATAAATCCCTCTCAATACCGGAAGCATTCCTGTATTGCCATCCACGCTTCCTTTTATTTTCTTTAACTCGCTCAGTGTAAGAGGACATGTATCCATCTGTCCTTCATCAATTCGGTGTTTTATTATTTTATCAATCATGGCTTCAATTTTGATTATATCTGGGTTTTTTAACGATCTTACAGCTGCTTCTATTGCTTCACAAAGCATAAGGATTCCAGTTTCTTTTGTATTAGGTTTAGGACCTGGATATTGGAATACTTTCTTATCAACTTTTTCTGATTTCTCAGCATTTTCTACTGCCTTTCTGTAAAAATATTCTACCCGCGTTGTTCCATGGTGCATAGGAATAAAATCTCTAACAATTTTAGGAACTTTATATTCACGCGCTAGTTCTAACCCTTCTTTTACATGGTTTTTGATAGTTTTTGCACTCATCACATAAGTGAGGGTATCATGTTTGTTTTCCCCAGTATATTGATTTTCAATGAAATACTCGGGGCGTATCATTTTACCTACATCATGATAATAAGCTCCTACCCTGCACAGCAGCGAGCGGGCACCAATGGCATTTGCACATGCCTCAGCTAAGTTCCCAACAACAATGCTGTGGTTGAATGTTCCGTTGGCTTCCTGTTGCAACCTTTTAAGTAATGGGTGTTCAAAATCTAAAAGTTCAATTAATGTAAGATCGGTCGTAATCTGAAAGGCGATCTCCAATAAGCCTATCAACCCATATGTAATAATAGGAGCCAATATGCTTGTGATTATAAGAGGTAGTAAATCAATCCAAATGGCTGACCAGGGATTCCCCTTAAAAAGCCCCAAACCAATCAAAACAACAACGCTGATAAATAGAAGAGAAAATATTGTTGTGAAAACCTGAGTCCGTGTGCGAAGTTCTCTCACATTATACATTGCCATACTGGATAAGGTCATTCCAACAATAATGAAATCAAGATTATTCCCAATCATCACTGCATTAAGAATTGCCATTGATGTGGTACCCATAAATCCGATTCTGGCATCAAATAATATAGTGAGAGTCATGGCTGATACAGTAAGAAACAGAAAGTATGGTGAAAATCCAAGCTGAATCACTGAGAGATATACCAATACTGTCTCAGTCAAAAAAACCAGAGAAATGAGAAAAATCATTTTCCATTGTTGAAATATGGATCTTCGATAAACACTTAAAAATGTGAAAGCAAGTGAAATAATGGATCCAATAACAATCAATCTACCAAAATAACTTAAAAAAACTTGTGCCCCGGTTTTTCCTCCTTCTTTTTCACCAACAGCAGTTGCAAGTGACTCGAGTGTTAATAGCACTTCTTCACTGATACGTTCATTGGCATCCACAATTCTCTCATCTTTTAATATAGTTCCCTGGAAGCGAGGAACTCTGTCTAACCTTGACTGTTGTCTTCTTTCTGTTACTTCTTTATCATAAATGAGGTTTGGTTTCATGAATTCAACAATAAGATCATACCCTATTGTGTTCTGAATCTCATTTTTATTTGAATAGGATTGAGTTAATTCCTGTTTTGCCTTTATCCATGCTGATTCTAAATCATGATATTCATCGGCATTTGCCAAGACAGGGACCTTGCCTTGATCTATCATAGTTTTATCACTTTTTATATCTATTTTGGGAATGTCATAAATTCCCTCTGCCCATCGGTTCCTACAAATTTGGATGATTGTATTTTCAAATTCACTCAAATCATATTGTGGGCCTGTTTGATATCCCACATCAAAAAAAGAAGCCCAAGGAGTTTCGTTAATAGAAATAGAATATTGAGTTTCAATATTTAAATTCAATTGAGATAGTTCAATACTGTCTGCCTTAAAATCAGCTAAAACTATATCATAATTTTCATCATACCTGTATCGGTATACCAGATCTTTTGATTGGATATATTTACCCTTGGCTTCCATTATCTCTTCAGAAATAAGAAAAAAATTCTCAAGACTGTTTGTCCATTTTTGCACAAATTTTGTGTTACGTTTAAACACAAAGGGTTCCAATTTCAAAGCATTTTTCAAATCTGTTTTTAATTTTTCTTCTGACTTGAGAATTGGGAAGGTGAACGGTGCAATAATCGGTTCTCTTGGAATATCATTTAATTGGTAAAAATATTTTAACGCTTCCCCTCTAGGAAAAAAGAAAGATGATAAAACGACCAGGCTGGAGAGAATGACGGCCTGAGGCCAAAATTCATTAAGAACCGGGGCCGCTCTTTCAAATAAAGATAGCTTGCCGTATTTTTTCTTAGATTTTTTTAACACTTTTTACTATTTCTCTAGAAATGATTAGTCGTTGAATTTCGCTGGTCCCCTCCCCAATCTCCAAAACTTTTGCGTCACGGAAAAATCGTTCGACATCATATTCTTTTACATAACCATAGCCTCCATGAATCTGAATAGAATCAGTTGTTACATCCATAGCACATTCACTAGCAAATAATTTAGCCATTGCAGCTTCTTTTATTACATCTTGACCATTATCCTTCATCCATGCTGAATGATACACAAGCAGCTTTGCTGCTTCAATTCGTGTTGCCATATCGGCCAATTTAAATCCCACAGACTGAAAATGATTTATTTGTTTCCCAAAAGCTTCCCGCTCACATGCATAGTTCAGCGCTTTTGAATAAGAGCCCTCTGCTGTACCTACGGATAAGGCGCCAATGGAAATTCTGCCTCCAGTTAATGTATTTAAAAAGGTTTTAAATCCATCCTGAGGGTTCCCTATCATATTCTCTGCAGGAACACACATGTCTTTAAAGAACAATTGATGTGTATCACTAGCGCGCCATCCCATTTTTTTTTCTTTAGGAGAGATTATAAGACCGGGGTTATTTGTTTCTGTAATAAATGCACCCACCCCTATTGGCTTCCCATCTTCAATTATTTGTGCTGTGAGGTTTAAATAACCAGATATCCCAGAATTTGTGATAAATATTTTGCTCCCATTTATTACATATTCATCCCCATTTTTTACTGCAGTAGTTTTTGTGGCACCTGCATCACTGCCAGCTTCTGGTTCCGTCAAGCCAAATGCTCCCAATACTTTTCCTGAGGAAAGGTCGGGTACATATTTCATTTTTTGTTCTTCAGTCCCTGCTAATACAATAGGCATGGTCCCCAGCGATGTGTGAGCCGCAACAGTGATAGCAACAGAGGCGTCTACTTTGGCCAACTCCATAATTGCTGTTGCATAAGCAACAGTGTCCATTCCCACACCACCATATTTTTCTGGTACGGGGATTCCCATTATCCCAAGTTCCCCCATTTTATCGATTAAACCTTTTGGTATGTTTTCTGTTTTGTCCATTTCCCTTGCCAACGGTTCCACCTCATTTTCCGCAAAATCTCGAACCATATCCCTCAACATTTCGTGCTCTTCGGTAAAAAATAATTTATCCAAAATAATCCTCTTCCATTGGTCTCGTATTCACTTCACCATTTAATTGCAGCAGATGCCCATGTGAATCCTGCACCAAAGGCTGCTAATATAATAATGTCTTTTTTAGAAAATCTTCCTTGTTCATAGGCATCACACAGTGCAATAGGAATGGAGGCCCCAGTTGTATTTCCAAATTTGTGAATATTGCTAAACACCTTACTTTCTTCAATTCCTAACTTTTTTCTAACCGATATGGTAATCCGTTCATTCGCCTGGTGTGGAATAATAAGTGAAACATCATCAATAGATAAATCATTTTCATTCAGAGCTTCTTGAATAACTTCAGGAAATCGGCGAACTGCATTTTTAAACACTTCTCTTCCATTCATATAAGGAAAATGACGCCCCTCTTTTAACATGTCCACAGAGAGTCTAGGGTTTTCCCTTGATGTTGGGCCTTCACACCATAGCTCTTTCAAATATTTTCCCTGACAATGCAGATGTGTTGAAAGGATTCCCGTATCGCCATCGTGTTTTTTCAATATTACGGCTCCAGCCCCATCACCAAACAATACTGCCATATCTCGACCTTTTGTTGACATATCCAAGGCAGTAGATTGCACTTCAGCACCAATTACTAACACAGTTTGATATTTTCCAGTTTGAATAAATTGATCTCCAATAGAAAGAGAATATATAAATGCGGAGCAGGCCGCTTTTACATCAAAAGCAGCTATGGGTCCTATCTCTAATGCATCCTGAACCTGTGCGCTAACTCCAGGGAAAAAATAATCTGATGTTAAGGTTCCGACAATAATTAAATCTATTGTTTGTGGATCAATATCTGCCATTTGAATTGCTTTTTTTGAAGCATCTATAGCTAAATCAGATGTCCCTATACCCGGAGATATCCATCGCCTTTCCCTGATTCCACTTCGGCTTTGAATCCACTCATCTGATGTGTCCATATGTTTTTCCAATTCAGAATTTTTTACAATTCTATCAGGCACACTGTAACCTATTCCCTTAATTTTTGCTCGATTCATCCGTGAAAAATAATATCCCTAACATTCAACTGAATGGTAGTATTTACTTCTGTCACAGCAGTAATATCTTTAATTGAACATAAATCATGGAGTTCGGTCAGAGATGGTAAAAAAAATCTAGACTCTTTTTCTAATCTAAAAGTTTGATCAGACTGAGGATTTAGTGTTTCCCATTTCATTTTATAATAATTGAGTCAGTCTATAAGCCGAGTTCTGTTCTCAGGAATCTTAACGAAACCTGATTGATAGTTATTCACCTAGCCCCGGCGTTTCCATCGGGGTCACGCAATCTACCCGCTTCTCCTGTTGTAAAAACATTGATGCGAACCACATCTTGAAGCCTATTCGATCTTGCACCAGGTGGGGTTTACAAGTTGCTGATGTTTCCATCAGAACTGGGGGTCTCTTACACCTCCTTTTCACCCTTACCACGACACAAGGGTCGGGGCGGTCTGTTTTCTGCTGCACTTTCCATATCCTTGCGGACTCCTCTTGTTATGAGGCACCTTGTCCTGCGGTGCTCGGACTTTCCTCCCCAACATTTTGTCAGGGTAACTATCCGACCGACTCAATTATTTGTTTTAGGTTGTTCTTCCTCCCAAAATAAAAACCGACCACATACATCACAGTTATATAAATTGGAGTTTTCCTTAACAGAAAATATAATTTGTGGTGGAATTGCAGAACCACATCCTTCACAGGCGTTACCTCCCACCGCAACAACGGCCAATCCTTTTTTTCCTTTTAGAATGCGGTCATAGCGACTTAATAATGGTTGGGGAATTTCTTCTCGTCTGTTATTTCTTGCTTGTTCTAATTTTTTCTTTCTGTCTTCAGACTCAGCCATAGTTGATTCAAGCTTATCTATTCTGGTTGACAAGTCTAAAGTTAATTCCTCCAAACTTTCTTCTTGTAATTTAACTTTTTCTTTTAATTGACTTTTTTCTTCCATTAATTCAAGATCTTTAGTTTCCATTTGATCCACGGATTCTTTCAAATGGTCGATCTCAGCCATAAGAGCATCGTATTGCCTATTGTTCGCGACTTTAAACAATTGATCTTTTAGAGAATTAATTTTCTCTTTCGCACTAGCAATTTCTACTTCAATTTTATTTAGTTCTACCTCAATATGTTTTAAGCGGTCCTTCCCATTATCTAACTCCTCGATTAGCATCGCTTCCTTAGATTTAAGCTCCTCCACTTTCACCGGCAAATCACCCAGATAACTGCGAATTTCTGATAGATTATCATCTATGTTTTGAAGCTCTTTTAAATGATGAATAGAGTCCATTATTCTCCTTTTTTACTAAAACAAAAAATGCACCTAACAATAGGTGCATTGTATACAAAAATATATGTTTGAAATTTCTTCTTATTATTAACTTTCAACTGTTTAATCTTTCCATAAATTGTTGTATTAATTGTTTTCTATTATTAATTAATCCATATTTCTAAAAAATACAGGAACTAATTTAAATCAATTTTTATATCATAAAAACAATCATAGTTAATTGTGATATCCCTCATCATTAATTTTAGCGTTCAATTATTCTCTGAATTTTTATTATTGGCTTTTTAATGAGTTCACCCAAAATATCTGACTCTCTATTTGAAACAAGACACCTTGGTTCAAAAGAAAATGAAACCAACTCAATGATAAATGCGCTGGGGTTTAAATCCCTGAATCAGTTGACAAAATCCATTATTCCGGATAACATTCAGTGCGATCCGCCCCTTAACCCCAAAAAAGCACTATCAGAATCAGAAACAATAAAACGTCTCCAAAAATTTGCGGGGGAAAACTCTATTTACCGTTCATACATTGGCATGGGATATTATGGTACGATCGTTCCCGGAGTAATTAAGAGAAACATTTTGGAGAATCCCGGTTGGTACACAGCCTACACACCTTATCAGGCAGAAATATCACAGGGTCGATTGGAAGCACTGCTAAATTTCCAAACTATGGTATCAGATTTAACCGGTCTTCCTATAGCAAATTCATCCCTGCTGGACGAAGGGACCGCAGCCGCTGAAGCTATGACCATGTTTTTCAGTGCCACAAATGTGGCAGATAAAAACACGTTTCTGGTATCAGATGTTTGCCATCCTCAAACCATTGACGTACTTAAAACCAGATCAGAACCGTTGGGAATTATCCTAAAGATATTAAATCATGATAACTTTGTTTTCGATGAAACGGTTTTCGGTGCATTAGTTCAATACCCTGACACTGAAGGGTCAATCCAAAATCATTTTTCTTTATGTAATTCAGCACATGAGAACAAGTCTTTTATATGTATGGCCACAGATTTATTAGCGCTCACCCTTTTAAAATCTCCTGGAGAATTGGGGGCCGATGCTGCAATTGGAAATTCACAGCGGTTTGGCGTTCCTATGGGATATGGAGGTCCACATGCTGCTTTTTTCTCTGCAACAGAAAAATTTATGCGGAAATTTCCTGGAAGAATAATCGGTATGTCTAAGGACTCTCATGGAAATCCCGCTCTCAGGATGGCCCTTCAAACCCGAGAACAGCATATCCGGCGGGAAAAAGCAACTTCTAATATCTGCACTGCTCAGGTTCTGCTCGCCGTAATGGCAGGAATGTATGCTGTTTACCATGGCCCAAATGGAATCAGGAAAATTGCAAATCGTGTAAATCGTCTTACTGTCATATTGGCCGAATCTTTAAAAAAGGCTGGTTACGAATTAACCCATTTAGATTTTTTTGATACAATTCGTTTTAAGGCAAGCAAATGGGAAGAAAGTGCAAAAACCTCTGAATTAAACCTCCGAAACTTTGGTGACGGCACTATCGGGGTCTCTGTTGATGAAACCACAACTGAGAATCATATTTTATCCCTTTTAAGCGTTTTTAATGCAAAACCAATTGAGACAGATAAAGCAAGTATCCCTGAAACTTTAAAAAGAAATTCATCCTTTTTAGAACATCCAGTTTTTAATTCCTATCATTCTGAAACTGAGATGTTACGATATATGCATCGCCTGGAAGCAAAAGATCTATCTTTAAATACAAGTATGATTCCATTGGGGTCCTGTACCATGAAACTCAACGCTACCACCGAAATGGAAGCAATTACCTGGCCCGAGTTTGGGAATATTCATCCATTTGCACCAATTCACCAAACGAAAGGGTATACAGAACTCATCAACGAATTGGGTAGTTGGTTAGTAAGACTCACTGGATTTGATGATATTTCCATGCAGCCCAATTCTGGTGCACAGGGTGAATATGCAGGACTGCTATTGATTCGTGCTTTTCATTTGGCCAATGGGAATAGTCAGAGAAATATTTGTTTAATTCCTGCATCTGCCCATGGAACTAATCCAGCGTCCGCTGTTATGGCGGGGATGAAAGTTGTGATTGTCCAATGTGATAAACATGGTAATATTTCTAAAGAGGATTTAAAGAAAAACGCTGAGCTTTATTCAGAAAATCTCTCGGCTGTCATGCTAACCTATCCCTCCACACATGGAGTTTTTGAACATACCATTAAAGAAATCTGTGAAATCATTCACAATAATGGTGCCCAAGTTTATTTGGACGGTGCCAACCTGAATGCAATGTTAGGGCTCTGTAAGCCAGGTGAATTTGGAGGCGATGTTATGCACATAAACCTTCATAAAACTTTTAGTATTCCTCATGGTGGTGGTGGGCCAGGGATGGGTCCCATCGTATGTAAAGATCATTTGGCACCCTTTTTACCTGGACACTCTCAAATTGAAACAGGCGGCGGAAAAGCAATTACCGCTGTTTCATCTGCGCCATTTGGAAGTAGTAGTATTCTTCCAATTTCATGGGCATATATGGCTATGATGGGCGAAGATGGTCTTAAAAAAGCCACACAAGTTGCAATCCTCAATGCTAATTATATGGCAAAAACACTGGGAACTCATTTCCCAATTCTTTACCGTGGTGTCAGTGGGTTTAATGCTCACGAATTTATTGTTGATCTCCGGACCCTAAAAAAAGCATCCGGGATCTCTGATGAAGACGTGGCCAAACGACTTATGGATTATGGTTTTCATGCGCCAACAATGTCTTTTCCTGTCCCGGGAACACTTATGATCGAGCCAACTGAAAGCGAGGCCAAGGCAGAGCTGGATCGTTTTTGTATGGCAATGATTTCCATTAAAAATGAGATCAAAGATATAATGGATGGAAAAATAGACGGAAAAGATAATCCATTAAAAAACGCACCACACACAGCTATGCATGTTACCTCAAACAGCTGGACTCATCCCTACAATCGTAAACAGGCAGCTTACCCGGCCCCCTGGCTGAAAGATCATAAATATTGGCCTTCAGTTGGCCGGGTTGATAATGCGTTTGGAGATCGAAACCTGATTTGTACCTGTCCAACTACTGATGATTATAAAAATTAAATGTTCTATATTACTGAAGAGATTCTTGTTCTTCCATTAACCTCAAATATTCACTCTCTAGCTCTGTCGTGGTTTCCATTGCCTTTTGCAGTTTTTCATAATCATCCACGCATTTCGGACTCTCGGCAATAGACCGCTGTTTCTCTAATTCTTTTTCAATGGTTTTAAATCGTTTTTCAATCCAGGATAATCTGTTTCGGATTTTTTTTCGCTCTTTATAATTAGATTTGTTTTTAAATCTTTTTTCTTTTTTGGGAGAGGATAGCAAACCAGCATCCTTACTTTTTTTCCACATGTAATAATCATAATTTCCTTCAAACAGGCGGATGCCGCCGCCGCCAACCTCACAGGTTAGGTTAGTTACCTTATTCAAAAAGTGACGGTCATGGGAAATACAAACAATAGACCCGGTGAACTGGACTAAGGCCTTTTCCACTACATTTCGTGAAATCATATCCAAATGATTTGTAGGCTCATCCAGTAAAAGTAAATGAGATGGTTCCACCAACATTCTCGCCAGTGCCAGTCTTGCTTTTTCTCCGCCCGAGAGTACTTTTACTAATTTTTCGATTTCATCCTTTTTAAATAAAAAACTTCCTAAATAGGTACGTATTTCCGTCTCTGTCCAGCCAGGGCTGACCTTACAGATAGTTCCATAAACTGTTTCTTCTGAATCAAGAATTTCCAATTGATGTTGGGCATAATATGCGCAATCTACCCGATCTCCAATTTGGATTTCTCCCAATGTCACACTCTCCACATCTGCTAACAATTTCAACAGCGTGGATTTCCCCGCTCCATTGTGACCCACTAAACCAATTTTTTGCCCCCGCTTAACGGATAAATTCATTTGATTGAAAACCTCAACCTTACCAAAATGCTTGGTTACATTTTTGCATGAGGTAATATTCAGCGGTGGTCGGCTTGGCTGGGGAAGAATAAGATTCATTATTTGGTTGTCTTCTGTGGGCAGCTCGATCTTTTCCATCTTTTCCAGCATTTTTATTCGGCTTTGAACCTGCGTTGCTTTTGTGTTTTTATACCGAAATCGTTCGATGAATCGCTCTGTTTCCTTGATTTGTTTTTGCTGGTTCTTGTATGCTGCACGATGTTGCTCCAACCGCACTGTCTTATCATTTTTGTATTTAGTATAATTACCATGATAAAGGGTAACTTCCCTCTGGTCAATCTCAATGATGTGGTTCACAGATCGATCTAGAAATGCCCTGTCGTGACTAATTACAACCATGCCCCCTTTCCAATCACCCAAAAAGGATTCCAGCCAGATAGTGGCCTCAAGGTCCAGATGGTTTGTGGGCTCATCGAGGAACAAAATATCTGGTTCTTGAAGTAAAATTGCCGCCAGGGCAACTCGCATCCTCCAGCCTCCACTAAAAATATCCATTGGGTCGCCAAATTGCTCTTCCTTGAATCTCAATCCGCTCAAAATCTTTTTGGCTTTATCCTCAAGTGTCCACCCGCCCAGCGCTTCAAACCGGTTTTGAATAGTACCCAATCGTTCAATTAATACCATGTTTTCAGGGTCAGAAGCTATCTCATTCGATAGGGCCAACAACTTTCTTTCCAAATTCTGTACTTCTGGATAGGCAGCCAATACTTCTTCCAAAATGGAATGATTTGACCCAGAAACTATATCCTGTGCTAAATACCCAATCGCAATAGATTTCTCAACCTGTACGTTTCCAGAATCAGGTGATTCGTTTTGTAACATGATCCTGAGTAAGGTAGTTTTCCCGGAGCCATTTGGCCCAACAAGACCGGCTCGCATACCCTGTTTAATTGTAAGAGTTACATTGGTAAATAAATCTCCATCCGGAAAGGTTTTAGATAGGTTTTCAAGGTTTATCATTTATTTGTGACTGTGGAAAGGACGTGTGTGCCGATACTCAAACAATGTCACCAATAACAAACGTATTATGGTTATCAATTAATTTTACGTCCTGTATTGTGTTTATGAAATTAGTCCCTGTTTTTACCTCAACCTGAATATAATTATCAGTGTGCCCCAGAATTTTTCCATTTTTTATGTTCTCAAATAAAACTGGACGATTTTTGTTTATAAATTGGTCGTTGAAATGTCTTCGCTTTTTATCTGATAAAATATGGAGCATTTTGCTACGCTCATCTTTTATTTCTTTTGGTACCACTTCACCCATCTCAACGGCGACTGTGTTTGATCGTTCTGAAAATGTGAATACATGGAGGTATGAAATTTCCAGCTCGTTCAAAAAATTGTGTGTTTCAAGGAAGTCATCTTCAGTTTCACCGGGAAATCCCACGATAACATCTGCACCAACACATGCATCAGGGATATTAGATTTGATTTTTTTAACTCGAGCCTCGTAATTTTCTTTTCTATAGCGTCGTTTCATTTTTCTTAATATTTTATTGGAACCTGATTGTAATGGCAAATGAAAATGAGGCATAAATTTTTTAGATTTAGCACAATATCCAATAATTTGATCTGTTAATAAATTCGGTTCGATTGATGAGATTCGTATTCTGTCTATTCCTTCTAGTTTGTTCAATTCTATCATAAGATCAAAAAATGTTTCTTTGCTCCCCTTTCCAAAATCACCAATGTTTACACCCGTGAGTACAATTTCCCGGGTATTTGTTCCTGCCACCTCCTGAGCCATCTTCATTGTGCTTTCAATAGTGTTATTTCTGCTCCTACCTCGTGCCAAAGGAATTGTGCAAAATGAGCAAATGTAATCGCAACCATCCTGAATTTTTAAAAAGGATCTTGTTCTTTCACCCGAAGAATAAGAAGGAACAAAGGAGTGTATATGATCAATATCTGACTGTATTATTTTCATACCACCATCTAAATCAATGTTGTTTATGTGATTTATTAGATTGAACTTTTCTTCTGTACCCAATACAATGTCTACTCCGTCCATAGCGGCAATCTCATTGGGCTTAAGCTGGGCATAACATCCAATAACTACGATAGATGAGTTTGGGTTCCGACGTTTCGCTTGGCGAATCAGTTTGCGAGCTTCTTTGTCAGCGTTTTCTGTGACCGAACATGTATTAATAACATAAATATCTGCTTCGCTTTGGTAAGCTACCTGTTCAAACCCCTGACCATTAATATCACGGGAAATAGTAGATGACTCTGAAAAATTTAGTTTACATCCCATTGTGTGGAATGCAATCCGTTTTGTTGGAGTACTCATTTTTTCGTTTTTATAAATTTATTTACGGAAGTATTGTTGTAATCTGAACACACTAACATAAAATCACCTGAATATTTACAATAAATCGGGAACAAAATTACAATAATATTTGTTTCTACTCTTGGAAGGCATTTAGTATTCGTTTTGGTAAACCCAATAGAAAAACAAACCAGCTCCAAAACGGTTTATTGTTCAATAATTTCAGCCTTAAAATAATTTGCAATTAATGATATTTATTTTGCAAGATTGTATCGATATTTTTAATCTAATTAGAGAGGAAACATGATATGAAAAAATTACTACTTACAATGGCTGTATTGCTTATGGTTAGTGGAGCAATAGCTCAGGTAGGGGTCTCCAGCGAAAAAATAGACCAAAAAGAAAATACAACCAAAAATAAATGTTCATACGAACAAAACACAACTGGTGATAAGGGTGTTGAAAAAACCTGCTGTAAAAAAGGAAAAGATTCCTCTGCCCGTTCACCCTGGTGGAGTATTTTCAAAAAGGAAAAAAAATGTGACCGCCAATACAGTGAGAAGAAAAAAGGATGTAATTTGGAGGGGAAAGATAAACAAAAAGGGTGCTGCAAAAAGGCTTGACCGGTAATCTGCGCTAACTAAAACATAAAGAGTTCCTTTATTTTAACTCTATAAACGGAATACCTTTTAAGTTGGATCCTTGAGGGGTTCTATATAAAAACTTACACACCAACATAAAATAAATAGAAACATATAGGACCATAACCTAATCAGGTCTTTTTTGTGTTGACAGAAGTCGGTCTCATTACCTTGTTGGTAGACATTAGTCCTTCACAGGCTTTTTTTGTATTATAATTAGAATATTATTTGTTATTGAATATATGAGAAAAACAAACTACAGAAACATTGCAATAATCGCCCATGTAGATCATGGAAAAACCACCCTTGTGAATGCAATGTTAAAGCAGAGTGGTACTTTTAAGGCTCATCAGGATGTAGAGGATAGAGTAATGGACTCAATGGACCTTGAAAAAGAACGTGGCATTACAATCACCGCAAAAAACACAGCAATATTTTACAATAAAGTGAAAATCAATATTCTTGATACTCCAGGTCATGCCGATTTCGGAGGGGAAGTAGAAAGAAGTTTAAATCTGGTGGATGGTGCTCTATTGCTGGTCGATGCCAGTGAGGGGCCCTTACCTCAAACACGGTTTGTCCTGAAGAAAGCCTTAGAAAAAGATTTACCAATTATTTTAGTCATTAATAAAATTGATAGAACTGATGCTAGGATTAGTGAGGTCATTAATGAAGTATATGACTTATTCATTGATCTCGATGCCTCCGATGAACAAATAGAGTTTCCAATTATATATACCAATGCCAAACAAGGAACAGCGCACATTCAAATTGAGAATAAATCTACAGGCCTAACCCCCTTGTTTGAAACCATTCTTGAAAACATTAAAGGCCCTCTTGTCTTTGATGATTATAAACCTCAGTTTTTAATCACGAGTTTGGACTATGATCCCTATGTGGGACAAATTGCTGTTGGAAGGCTTAATAATGGTAAATTGTCTATGAACAAATCCTATTCATTATGTGCCGCTGGAAATTATAAATATAATCAAAAATTTTCCGCCCTTTATACCTTTAAAGGTTTAGATAAAATACGGGTCGAAAATGTAGAAGCAGGAGACATCATTGCTTTTGCTGGAATAGAGGGGATTTCCATTGGTGATACTATTTCTGATAATGAAAATCCAGAGCCATTGCAAAGAATAAAGGTAGATGAGCCCACAGTATCAATGTTGTTTTATGTCAACGATAGCCCTTTTGCGGGGAAAGAAGGTAAGTTTTTAACCACCAGACATTTATCTGAACGACTGGACAAAGAAATACTGAGAAATGTTTCATTGCAGGTATTATCTACGAAAAGGACTAATGTGTTTGAGGTACGAGGGCGGGGTGAACTCCAAATGGCTATATTAATTGAGACGATGAGAAGAGAGGGATACGAGTTTATGGTATCAAAACCCCAAGTGATTACCAAAGAAAAAAACGGTAAAACTCTTGAGCCGATGGAAAAAGTGTTTTTGGATGTTCCTGAAGATAAGATTGGAATCTTAACTGAAAAACTTTCTGCAAGAAAGGGAAGGATGACAAACCTTCAAAATCACGGAACAGGCCGTGTTAATCTCGAGTTTTCAATTCCATCAAGGGGTCTTATAGGTTTCAGGTCTCAATTCATGACTGATACAAATGGAGCGGGTATAATGAATAAATTGTTTGATGGGCATGCATCCTGGTTTGGCCCTATTCCTCAAAGAAATTCGGGCGCACTGGTTTCGGACCGTAACGGAAAAGTTACAACGTATGCTTGTGTTGGAATGGTTGATCGTGGTGAATTGTTTTTAAATGTAGGTACAGAAGTGTATAGTGGTATGATCATTGGTGAGCGCAATAGAGAGGGTGATCTGAACATTAATATCACAAGAGAAAAAAAACTTACTAACATGCGTGCTGCCGGGTCTGATAATACAATAACTCTTCGGCCCCCAAAACAGTTATCACTTGATCAGTGTATTGAGTTCATTGCTGAAGATGAGCTGGTAGAAGTAACACCTGAAAACATTAGGCTAAGAAAAATGGAATTGAATCAAAACAAACGAGCGTCTGAAAAAAAACGCAGCTAAATCTCTACTTTAGTGGAATTCCTTGTTTGTGAAAAAATTCTCCATCTAATCGTTTTCAAAAAACATTAAAATAGTATAAGTCATCCGCTGAATGATTGGCGGCATTACCATTTTATCTTTTAACCAATTTATATGAATTTAATTATAAGTTCCCGACTCAAGAACAGGCTCCCCACTTTCCTTTCAAGGCACACAATATAAATGGACAATTTTAAACAGACCCGACTACATCCGGATATTCTTAAAGCTATCACTGAAATGGGTTTTGAAATACCCACCCCAATCCAAGCCAAAACCATTCCGCATTTAATGGCGTCTTCCCATGATTTGATAGCGACAGCACAAACAGGGACAGGAAAAACCGCTGCCTTTGGTCTGCCATCCATCCACTTAACAGATATGAAGGATAGGAGAACACAGACTCTGATTCTGTGTCCCACCCGGGAACTATGTATACAAATAACCAAGGATTTTGGCAATTTTTCAAAGTACATCAATGGGATGAATATTCTAGCCGTTTACGGCGGTTCCAGTATCCAGACCCAGATCAAATCATTAAAAAAAGGTGCCCAGATTGTTGTTGGCACCCCGGGACGGACAAAAGATCTTATTAAACGAAAAAGATTAGATATCTCTCATGTGGCACGTGTGATTTTGGATGAGGCAGATGAAATGCTTACCATGGGATTCAAAGAAGATCTTGAAATGATCCTTGCCCAGACACCGAAGGAGAAACAAACCCTACTCTTCTCCGCAACCATGTCAAAACGGGTGGTGGAAATTACAAAATCCTACATGAATAACCCTCTAAAAATTGCTACAGCACGAATGAATATTGCCGCGGAAAATGTCCACCACATCTATTATATGGTAAATGCTAAAGATCGCTACGAGGTGATAAAACGTATCATTGATGTTAATCCTGAGATCTATGGTATCGTCTTTTGCAGAACGCGCCGTGAGACGAAAGAGGTGGCTAATAAACTCATGCACAACGGATATAACGCGGACACCCTTAACGGGGACCTATCCCAGGTGCAGCGGGATGAAGTGATGGGACGATTTCGGAATCGTCAATTGCAAATCCTTGTTGCTACGGATGTGGCCGCAAGGGGGCTGGATGTGGATGATCTTACTCATGTGATTAACTTTAACCTTCCCGATGATGATGAAATCTATGTTCATCGAAGCGGCCGTACCGGAAGGAAGGGAAAAAAGGGTATATCTATTATAATTATCCATTCGCGGGAAATGCGGAAGATGCGGGAGATTGAGAAAAAATCCAGTATCACATTTGTCCGAAAATCGGTTCCTGTCGGATTAGAAATCTGTAAAAAACGGCTTTATACACTCATTGATAAAGTTGAAAATGTTGAAGTGGACGAACAACAAATCAGCCAATTTATGCCTGATATTTATAATAAATTAGAATGGCTCGAAAGGGAAGAGTTAATCAAGCATTTTGTCTCTACAGAGTTCAATCGCTATTTATCTTATTATAAAAATGCCAAGGATATCAATATACCCGGAGATGGTATGGGGAAAAGATCAAGCAAGCGAGAAAAACGAAGCCGAAAAGAACGGCGGGACACCTCATTCACCGGTTTTTATATTAATGTGGGATTCCGGCATAAACTGAACCCAGCGAAACTCATTGGTTTGATAAATGAATGTTTGCGATCCAGCGATGCTGTGATTGGGAAAATTGAAGTGATGAAAACATCCTCCTTTTTTGAAATCGATAATAAATGGAAATCGAAACTGTTTGTGGGTTTCAATGGTAAAAAATTTAAAGGAATTAGCTTGTTAGTAGAAGAAGATAAAGGTCGCACAAAAAATAAAAAAAGATCGAAAGAAAAATCGAATTATCGGGATTATAAGGTAGGTCGTGCCAAAGCCCGTAAAAACCGCAATAAGGGCGGTGCCCGAAAAAGAATGTAAATTATTGTAACAATAATTCTAGGTACCTTCTTTCGTTAATAAAAATAGAAAAAGTTGCGTGAGTCTCATAACCCGATAGGTGATTTTAATTGTACTGAAATGCATCTTCTAATGGTACATCAAAAACTTTAACTATTCGAAATGCAAGTTCAAGTGATGGTGAATATTTTTGAGCTTCAAGTGCAATAATCGTTTGTCGTGTGACACTTGCTTTTTCAGCTAACTCTGCCTGAGTCATTTCATTAGCATCAAATCTCAACCGACGAATTTGATTCTTTATTTTTTGTTTTTTCATCTAGATATTTTTTCTATAATTAAATAGCTGAGTTAAGGATTTTCCAGTTGAAGATAAAAGTACTATAATAAACAATATTATAGCGATTTTTTGGGGAGTCAATTCACCAAATTTTTCTTGGTAGAGTACGTTGAAAATAATTACACTTATAATAAGGTAATTAGATATCTGATATATGTTGTTGCTTATTTTATAACTTTTTAATTCGTAAATATAATCTCGCTCATCTTTTTCTTCTCTTTTTGTAAGGGTGTTAATAGTTCCAAAAACGATTATTGAGTAAATGATAGCAATGACAACAGTGGTTAAGATTGTTGGAACTAGAGCATCTCTCATTAATTCATTACTATAAAACTGATAATTAATTATCAGTGGAGATGTTTTAGAAATAAAATATACTGATACTAATATATCTAGGGTTAGCCTTGCCCACATATTCAATTCTCTATTTGAATAGTTATTTAGAAATTTCATTTAACTCATCCTTTTTCTTATTAATTGATTATTATAATGTAAGAAATATATTACATATTGACAAATATATCTTACATAACCACTGTTCCCCGAAGCCACGCCTTTGCGGACTTTATTTTTTTTGGATTAAATCGACGCCTATTCGTCTTTCAGCCAATTTAAAATAGAAGAAGCTGTGTGAGGCGCATAGTCAAACTGAAGAGTCTTTGGGCTT
>Ga0208411_1000035_pt1 | contig 97801 bp, 89 predicted proteins | sample ETN01SmetaG_4_FD_185793 | JGI IMG/M metagenome (GOLD analysis project Ga0208411, IMG submission 185793) | Marine microbial and viral communities from oxygen minimum zone, Eastern Pacific Ocean - ETNP2014F12-01SV261 (SPAdes) (version 2) | ecosystem: Environmental > Aquatic > Marine > Oceanic ... | reverse complement strand
AAATACAAATAACTAGAAATTATTTTAATTTTTTCATAAACAATCAAGGAACATAAACTGTGAGTGACAGGCTATTTTTCGCTGGCTGAAGATTGGCCTGGGATTGGTTTGGAATAAGGGCTTTAAAAAAAACTCATCTGAATCAAGATTACATGAAATGCTAACAAGACTGGCGGCAATTATGCCAGTTGCAGTAAAAATTACTGTTAGCGAGTTACCGATCTTTCTATGCAGCCAGGATTTACGCCCCATACACAATCTCTTAGAAAGAAATAAAATTCTGTAGTCCGTGAGTAAACGAGGAATAGGGAAAACATTTTTTTGTCCCCACATTTGAATTTCAGGAATTCTAGATTTATGCTTACAGATTCCGGACAAGACAGAACGGGTCAAAATCGATGCAGTACCTATGCCCGATCCTGCTTTAAAAAAACTGAATTGACCCTCAACGGACACAGGGTTAGCTTTTATAAATGAAGATTACCAAAATGCTTCTGGAACCAAGGCACAACGAGGAATGCTGGACATCGGAAAGACAAAATATTTTAGCTGGTTATTACTGATTATATTCAGTATTTGGCATTCAACTGCTCAAGCAGTAGAACTACCCATTACGAAAGCAGCTGCCCCTGAAACCGTTTTTGGTGGAGTCGGAAGACTCTATGAAAGCTGGCATGTAGGATATGACATGATGATCATGAGTACCCCTCACACTTCAGCTCATCGGAATCTCGGAGTTACCAACCGTTCACTTTGGCTGGAATGGTGGCCTAGTGACCGTTATGGCATGAAAGGATTTTACGCCATGCAGCATTTTCAGTCCTTTGGAAGCAACCTATTCGATATCGATTCACGTCATGTGGGAGGAATGTTCAAAGGGCGTTTCCCAATCAATACCGAATGGCAAATATCTGCTGGCATAGGAATGGCACAAACGGATACCGAATTAGCAAATAAAACGCTATCGAGTACCATGATCGTTAGTGAATTCAGGATCGGAGTAAAGATTTTTTCCAATTGGGTCATGGAACTTGGAATGATGACCCTGGATGGTGCCAGTGGTGATGGCCCAGATGACGATCGGTTAGGTTCTACTAACTATATTGTTGGTCTAGGATTTGGGTTTTAAAAGTCATACAGGAAACAAAAATAATGCAATTACCTAATGTTGAGGAATTGAGTTCGGAAGACAAAAACTGGTTTGCCCGTGCCATTGCAGGAATGATTGTAGCTGATGGTAGAGTTGATAAAAGCGAAACTGTCTTTTTAAAACAAGCTCTAGGGTTTCTGGAGGACCGTTCTCAGGTGGAGGAGATCATGGGAATTGTCAAACAGGGAAAACCGCCTCAAATGCCCCCGGCAAAGATCGACTCGAAGCAAGCCTTCATCATGTTGAAATACCTCTCTGAGTTGATGGTGGCAGACGCCAACCTCTCACCAGGTGAAGTTCGATTTTTTGTCTACTCTGGTCGTCTGTTGGGATTCACCCCTGAAATCCTTACCAAACTCTGGAAAACAGCCCGTGCACAACTCGAATCCACTTTGCCAAAAGCCAGCGCTCAAATAGGCAACCAAACAGTAGAAATCATTTTAAATGAATTACACGATAGTAAATTCAGCTTTCGATCTAGGCAGGCTCTGACTCCCAATTGTAAAATCCTAATGAAACTACATAGGGCAGACGGAAGTTTCTGGGAGCCCATCGCTTGTCGAATGAGTGGACAACATCAGGACAGATTCGATCAGGAAAGTTTTACCATCTTCGGAAAATTTGAACAAAAAATCTCAGAACATCATGGAATCCTTCAAATTCTGCATCCGGAACAATTCACTGATCATGATGAGAACATCCTGAAGCCTAATAAGGATTCTTTGATGGGCCGATTGGTTCAGTGCTTTATCTGTAATGAACCTCGAGTAAAGCATTATGTTTTAAGATCAAGGAGCATGATCACTTCTCCAAATATCTTTGGTGTGCCAGCCTTTGTAAAACCCTCTGGCAACCTTCAGTTCTGTGATTACAACCTGATCCAGGTTTCTACATGTCCAAAATGCGGGTTTTCCTCTAATGACCTCAACTTCTTTAAAAAGCAAAACAGCGACGAGCCTCCTTTTAATGTCGATAAAATCAAAGAGTCCTGGACGGAAAAGGCCAAAACACTTTTAGAACAGGCACTTCAATCCGAACAAAGCTATTTCTCGGAAGAGAGAAACGCCAATGATGCCATTTTATCCTACGATTTGGCCATCCTCTCGCTCAATCAACTGGCAGAACACGAAAAAGATCCACAGAAAAAAATCGACTTGTTACGGAAAATTGCATCTATGCTGTTGTTTCAAGCGGAAGTTATGATGGAAAATCAACAGCGCGATAAAGCAGAAAATAACCTTGAAGAAGTAGTAAAAACCCTTGAACCGGTTTTTCAGAATATGGAAGGCCGCGTCATCATCCATACTGCTTTACTGATCTTTCAAATCAAAATCTACTCCGGGGATACTCAATCTGCTGCACAATACATGAAATTCATGGATGGATACGATACCGACGGAAAACTTGATCCCAATAGTGAGGAAGCAATAGAACTCAAAGTCTCTGCAAAAAAATTAAAAGCCGTATTCGATGACCGTGAATTATTGAACAAAGACAATCTTTCTAGATTTCACTTGGATGAATAATAATCTACGCTCGGATTCCTTTTCGTTCACTGATTATTAACACTAATAATAATCCATATAGTTCCACCATGCCCTCTGAAGATACAACTAGCACTGTCAATCAAAGCCATAACGAACATGCTGATCAACCGACTAGGCTAAAAAATAAAAAAATCTTGCTGATGCTGCCTGAGGAACTTCAAAAAAAAATGAAAGGAACTCTTAGAAATCGTTTCAATACCCTGGATGTGATTGTTCCTGTAGAAACTTTGAGCATGAAGGAGGAGGAACAAAACAAATTTCAATGGTTGCTCAAGTTCCCATGGGATTTCCCGGAAACCAAAGACCACCAACCACCAGACCCCAGACTCGTATTTCGAGTACAGGGCATGGCAAAAATTAATTATAAAAAACTCGAACAAACCAACAATAAACTTCTGACAAACCTAAAGTCTCGATGCTTTGAATTGATCGAATCCCTTCATTCACGCCAGCGAAGTGAAGCATTTTTGAAGCTAGCCATGAAAGACGCAGTCCTTCGTTATAAGATCAAGCAGGAAATTCAACTCAAGCATAAAATTGACCACCTCAATAATGCTATGAGACAAGTTGAAAAACCTTATCATCAAGCGATTAATTATATTTTTGCTACTGCCATTGAGCAACTTACCGGAGTGGCTGTTTTGGACGGATTGATGAAAGGATTGGTAAGAATACTGATCGTAGACGATCTTGGGACAAGAACCATTGATGGCATGACCGCCCTCAATTACAGCAGAAAATATCTTTCCTTCATGAGTTCAAGTGAACTTGAATCCAAATTCAAGGCTTTCAAAAAGGAGCACATGGAAGATCAGGAGAAAGAAACCAATCTTTCCGAGTTCATTTTTAAATCACCAGAATTTGAAAACATTGATATTGTCTTCTTTAACCGCTGGCATTTCTCAGAGGATGAGTTCATGGTTCCTGTTCTTCTGAGAAAAAAAACAATTTTAAGCAAACAGGAACAAAGAAAGACCAATCAGAATCCTGAGTACATTGAAAAACAAATTGAAAGTGAAAAGAATTCCATTAAAGAAGCAGAAAAAAACTTAAAGACCGTCCTTAAGGAAATTGAAAAGATGGAAAAAGGAAGGTATCAGGAGGAGGAGGAATATCAAACCCTACGCAGTTCTCAGAAACGGATTCAAAATGATATCTCAAAAAGAAAGAATCGTCTCAAAACACTTGAAAAACCTGTGAAACAAACGGACCAGGCCGTCGTCATTAAATTTGACCTCTATGAGACCTTCAAAGAAAAGCAGTCATTCATGGACAGGTTGGGGGACAAAGTAGGCGACTGGGGGTTGGATTCATTATGGGAAAAACATATGAATCCTGATGATCGTTTCAGTTTCAAAAAACTACACCAGATGTCAGGAATTTCCAAAGAATGGATTGCCTTAAATAAGGAGTATAACAGTTCCAAACTCTTCACGGAAAGATTGAAGGATCAATTGAATGAATATGCAGGAAAATATGGGATGTTGGTCAAAGAATCTAGATCACGTGCAGCAGGACCTGGAAGCTATCAACCGATGCTAGATGATCATATTATGGATTCTTTGGAACTGGCTGTGATCAATTGTGAAATTTTAAACCGCATTGAAAAATCAAGAGAAAGCGCAGAAAACAATCTTTGAGCTTTTCCCTGACTCAAAAGGCACTTACGCCCTTCTTCTTTCCAATCGGAATCCCCAAAAAATAACCATCGGCAAAAGAGGAACCACGCTATTTCCTCCTGGATGCCTGATTTATATCGGAAGTGCTTTCGGTCCAGGTGGTTTGAAAGGGCGGATTTCACATCACCTCCGCATACAAAAACACCCCCATTGGCATCTCGATTATCTGCGTCAATCTATTCCATTAAGCCAAATCTGGTATTCTGAGAACAAATTGGTTTTGGAACACCATTGGGCCTCAATCATGTCTCACTGGGATGGAATCAGCATTCCAATGAAAAAGTTTGGTGCCTCAGACTGTAAATGCTCCACCCATCTCTTTCACCTCAATCAACCTCTGGAATTCAATGAATTCCAGAAAAAACATTCTGATATTTTGAAACAGCCCAATGATCTTAAGCAGGTAATTATTTGAATCGAAATGAAAATCCCAGAGTGATCTTCACTCTCTGGATTTGGTGAAGTGGTCCAGTATTTCCTGTTTCTGATTTCTCAATTGAAGAATCCATTCCACTATTTCCCTGACTGCACCATGGCCCCCAGAAGCACTTGAGGTATAAAGACTGGATGCTTTGACTTCAGGGCGTGCATTCTGAACAGCTATTGGCAGTCCCACTCTGCGTAATACAGGAATATCGAGGAGATCGTCTCCAATATATGCAATTTGACTTTCTCTGAGTTGATGTTTATCCAGCAACTGTTCCAGAGCTTCTTCCTTCCAAAAAAAACCTTGGCATATTTCATCAAATTTTAATTCCTCAGCTCTTCTCTTAACAACACCAGATTTACGTCCTGTGATAATTCCTGCGATCAAACCTGCCTGTCGAATCATGGCTATGCCCAAACCATCTTGGACATCAAAACGTTTGTATTCTCCTTCTATTCCATCAAGGATGATTCCGCCATCAGTCAGCACTCCATCCACATCGCAAAGAAACATTTTTAGACGTTTCGCAATTTCAACTGTTTCGTGAAATGAGGCCATTGGTTTAATAGGTGTTTTGATTACAAAGAAGGCGGAAACCAATCCTAGGATATATTGTTTTTAAAAATAATATTAAGAAATACCAAATAAATGGAGCAAGTATCGCTTAAAATATATACACAGATTTAGTATTATGTTTAAGTGAAATTGACGAAACAGTATTAAATTATCCTGAAGGAATAAAATAATGGAAAATTGCTTATTTGGTACAATTTCTTTTAACATTGCACCCCATTCAATCAGATGAAACATCAAACCATTTTCTCATCTCTTCAACGAATGATTCAAAACCTTCAAGGTGAAGCATGTTGGGTCCATCACTAGGAGCATTATCAGGATCATTATGAACTTCAGCAAAAACGACATCGGCACCACATACCATTCCACATCGCATCATATATTTTGCAAATGAACGATCACCCCCACTCTTATCTCCTTGTAATCCTGGCATCTGGACGCTGTGAGTAGCATCAATCGCCACCGGACATCCAAATTTTTTCATGATTGGTATAGACCTGAAATCAACTACCAAATTATTGTAGCCAAAAGTCGTTCCTCGCTCAGTTAAAATGATTTGTTTGCATCCAAAGGAAATTAGTTTTTCTTTTACATTTTCCATTTCTTGTGGTGACAGGAATTGTCCTTTTTTAACATTAATTGGCTTTCCTGTTTCAGCAGCGGCTTTTAGCAAATCAGTTTGCCTGCACAAAAATGCAGGTATTTGTAGAATATCAACAATACTTAAATTTCTTGGTTGATCGGATTCGTGGACATCGGTTAAAATTTCTAAATTGAAATTCTTTTTTAATTTTTCAAATCCTTCAATTGCATTGGAAGCACCTCTGAAGCCTTTTAGACTGCTGCGATTCGCTTTGTCAAAGCTCGACTTATAGACAAAATTAACATCATATTTTTCGCAAATTGATATTAGTTTTTCTGCAATTCTTGCTGCATGGCTATACCCCTCCCAGACACAAGGGCCAGCAATTAGGGATGGTTTCTTATAAATATGATTATAAAAATTAGACACTTCCACCTACTGTTTTGCGAATGATGTCATCATGATTAAATTCAGCCCAATACAATTCAAAGGCCACTCCATCTTCTATTCCTTCAAATTGATGAACAAAACCAGGTTTTACACGAGTAAAATCACCAGGTGCTAAAATTGTTTCGTCTATTAGATCAGATTGATCATTCTGCCACACTCGGACAAGCATTTTCCCACTTTCACAAAAAAATCCGTTCCATTTGTATTTGTGATAATGTTCAGAGCATTTGTATCCTGATTTAAAACTGATTCGATGAAACTCCAAAACACTATTTGAATGGACGAGTTCTGTTTCACCCCAAATTTTTCCAGCTTTCATAAATACCTCTTTTAATTTATTTTGAGTTTCTTCCTCTTTTGGGTTCATAAGATTTTAGATGAAATATTAATTTTGATTAAGTTCATTTTCAAAAAATCATTGAATCCCTCAACTGTTAATCATTAAGTTGATTGGACTAATTTATTAATAAATTTCAGATCTTCTGGATTATCAACAGATAAATGTTTATATGATGTGGAAAATGTTCTGATACAGTAACCGGCCTCAAGGAATCTTAGTTGTTCTAACTTTTCTAAATTCTCTAATCTTCCTGAAGGAATCGAATCAAAGTTTTTCAAGATATCCCGACGAAACCCATAAATACCATGATGCCCCCAGAATTCAGTAACGTCTAACCATTCCGTTAATTTTCTGTCTCGGATATAAGGAACCGGACTTCTAGAAAAATAAAGTGCTTCTCCTTGATGCCCACATACAACCTTTACTACTGATGCATCACTAAGTTGTTCCGTTGTCTGTATTTGCCAAATCGGTGTTGATATATCAGCTTCTGTATTGACCAATTTCTGAATGATTCCATCAATCAGTTTGGGTTCTACTACTGGCTGATCTGCCTGGACATTGATGATTATACCTCCAGGCAGTTGATCAATCACTGAAGCAATTCTTGCAGTACCAGATGAGCATTCAGGATCACTCATCAAGGCTTTTGCACCTGTTGGCCCAACTGATTCAAAGACTTCTTCATTGTCAGTGATCACAAAGACTTTTGTGACCAATTCTGCCTTTTGGCTGCGTTCGATGACATGATGCAGCATTGGCTTTCCATTGATCTCCAAAAGGACTTTTCTCGGCAATCGGGTGGAGCCAATGCGAGCGGGTATTGCAACAACAGCCTGATCAGATGGATCTAATGGGAGAATTTTCATGGAAGAACGAGTCACCAGGATTCAAACCCCATTTGCTTTCGCCCAAGAGGAGACAGATCTTCTGATATGGCACGGCCTATAAAATCTTTTTCATAATCTTCTGCTGCAAAATCAGGAGAACTTCTTCCTTCAACAAAGCAGGGTTTTTGCCTTTCAAGATAATTTTGGTTTCTGCCACACCATGGGGCTGCACCGATGTATATCACGCTGCTCATTTGATCACCATGATGGATCTCTTCAACTCCATGAATCACATCACTGTGCCACCAAACCGTATCACCCGGTTCGACTTCTGGAATGCTGACCAACCCTCTTAACAGGAGGGAATGCCATTCATCGGTTACCGCCTGGGCCTTTCCGGGTTCGGCTCCACAGAGGATTTCTTCAGGAACATCTTCCAGCATCGGACGCATCAAAACATAAGCAATCGTGTCAATGCAGGGAATCAGTTGCAAAGTCCCATCACCGGGGCCCTGACGACTTAAAGCGGTCCAACCCTGCCATGTCCTGAATGCACGACAGACCGCTGGTGAGTCGATTCCTTCAACCTTTGACCGATGGACTCCTGAGTAGGGATCATACTCTTCCCACTTTGTTTCAAAGAGGCTCCTGTAGGTTTTTCTGTAGGCTGGGTCTAACCACCGCTCTACCGAGCCTGAATCCATGTGCGGAGACAATCCTAGACTTTGATCGCCTGGTTGTCGCATTCGGATTCTATCGGCATAAGTACATTCCCGGTCCGGATGAAAATATTGTGTACCATGGGACTGAAAATCCCAGATCCGGTTGAGGAACGATCTGGTTTTAGCCATTGATTCATCCTGGCGGGCTTCAATTTGGGCTTTTGACCAGTAAATCCCGTAAATTTGCGGACGATCAGATTTAAGATCACTAAAATAACGGTCAAGCCCCTCTTTCTGTTTTGAGAAATAATCATTCTCTTCAACATACTCTTCCAGACTTTGGAACCATTCATTAGCTTTCTGTTTTGGAAATACCTCTCGAACAACTATCGCTCCAGAATTCTTTATTTCCTGAACTAGATCTTCGCTGACCTTCCCGCTAAGTATCTCGGAACATTTCAGCTCAGGTATAATACGTCGACCTCCAGACTTTTTGTCTTCGATGATCTCGATTTTTTCAAGGATCTTTTGCTTTAATATTTTGATTTTTTTTTCAAAAAATGGGTGTTTTTGTCGAAAATCTTGTTTCAGCAAAACCGTATTTTCACAAATCTGGTCTAGATCGATTTTCGCCATATCTTGTTCAAGACAATGATGTGTAGTGGATACTATAAATAGAAAGGAATCAACCAGGTTTGTAGACCCTGTTCGCTTCAGGATCCTCATAATTTGGCGCTAAATCCAACAGCTCTTTCCAGGCGTCATCACAGATTGGATGATTCGCCCAATCCAGGGTCTTTTGAATATGATCCGGTTGACTGATACCGCATATGGTTGAGGCTGTCTTTGTTGAATTCATAGAAAATTGAAGTGCTGCTGCGCCCAAAGGAATTTGGTAACGATTGCAGATACCTTCAATTATTTTGACAGGTTCGAGCATTTCATCACTTGCTTCCATGTAGGCCATTCTCCGGCAAGATTCACTTCCTTTGGCCAGAACTCCACTTGAGTAGGGTGCAGCGTTCAATACGGTGACGTTCCTTTCAAAGGCCTGATCGATCAGTTTCTCAGCATTTCGATTGATTAATGTAAATCGGTTGTGTGTGATCACTGCATCAAAATCCCAGTCTTTGAGAAGTTTCAGCATCACTTCGATCTTGCCTGCAGCCAATCCGACCGCTTCAACCAGTCCTTCTTCCTTCATTTTAAAAAGAGCTTCGAGAGATCCTTTAACACCGCGTATTTGTTCAAGATTTTCGGCATATTCAGGGTCATGCAAATGTACTAATTGAAGGCGCTCCAAACCCAAGGCCTTGAGGCTTTCCTCAAGGGATATTCTGGCTCTTTCACCATCGAACCTGTTGGTTTCCATGTTACGGTCCAACTTTGTTGAAATAACAAAACCTTCAGGAATCCCACCATTTTCCTTTATGGCCTGACCAATCCGTTCCTCACTTCGTCCAAATCCGTAGTTTCTCGAGGTATCAAGAAACTGAACGGGCCCTTTGAAAATTTTGAGAAGGGTTTCTCTCGCCTGCTTTTCGCTGACATCATATCCGTATGTATCCGGCATCCCCCCCAAGGCTGTTGCACCAAAACAAAGGCTTGGGATTTTCAGCTTTGTCGACCCAACATTTGAATAAGATAATTCCGTTTTCATGGTCCTATATTTTTTGACTCATATGAGAGATGGTCCCAATTAACTGACCATATATGTTCTGAAATATGTAGGTTGAAATCAAATCGAATCCATTTATCTTATTATGATATTCAAAATTTTATCAGGACTGAACAAATCAAGTCCTGATTTGAAAGACCTTAATCCAGCCAAATCAAACGCAATCCAGCCGCCAGGAAAGCAAATAAAACTAAGTTACGGAAAATTTCAGCAGAAAGCCTGTGCCTGATTCGTTCACCTACAAGAAAACCCAGTAAAGTGGGAACAATGCAGAAAATGGATAAAAGGCCCAATTCAAACGTCACCATACCGTTGATGATGAATCCGATTAAAAGAGGAACACTCCCAACACTGAAAAGAAACCCTGATGCTGTGATGAATGTTTCCCGATCTGCGTTTTTGCCGATAAGATAGATGACCAACGGAGGAGCCCAAATCGATGTGAGCCCCCCCATCATTCCAGATAACATTCCAAAAAAAACCTGTGAAAAAGCATCGCCTTTTTCTGGAAGTCGATAATTGGGGAAAGTCAACGAACTGAAACAGAAAATGCAAATAGCGATACCTATAACCATCCTTATTTGATCCGAATCCAAACGGGCAGTAAATACGGTGGTGAAAGCCAAACTGAAAAAAATTGCAACTGCCATCCAGCGAAATTGAAATGCCACTGTTTTACGGTTTTGGGCTCCAAAAAACTGTCTGAAATTAGTCACAAGAATTGGAAATACGACCAGCGCCAGAGCAATTTTTGGAGGAAGAAATAAGGCCATCACCGTTACGGATGCAGTTGGCAATCCAATTCCAAGTGTACCTTTGATGGTACCGGCCAGCAGGAAAGTCAAACCCACCATGAGACCAGCAAACCAGTAATTTATATCAATCGCCCCATCCAACATCGATCATCGCTTGTGCTGTTTAAATATATGTTTTGCTTCGAACCGATTTGCATACCATTAAAATACATTTATCCTGTTTAAAACAATCAACTGGAATTGAAGTGGCACACACTATTACCAAGACGTCCATTATTTATTTTAATTTTCTCCTGAATTTCTGACTTTCGTTCTCAATCAAAACTAAATGCAGTATTCCTCCCGTTTCCTTTGGATGGGTGTATCAAGTTGGATTCTCTTCGCGTTTTTGAGTGCCCTCACCAAATTTTTTCGTGCGGAATTAGATCCTTTATCTCTTGTCATTCCATGGATTGGGATGAATGCAATTGTGGCAGGATTCTATATTATTTCACGAAAAGGTTGGCAAGGATTCAAGACACGCATTTTGAAAATCCACATCATTCGTGGAATTTTGGTTTTCTTTCCCTTTTTGATTGGGGTTTATGCCATCCGGCATTTACCCCTTGGTCAGTTCATGTCACTGGTTAATCTGTCTCCAATCATTCTGACTTTTTTCGCATTAACCTGGCTGAAAGAAACAGTAAGCCGTAAACAATGGATCTCCCTATTATTTGGATTCACAGGAATGTTGATCTGTATCCGACCCCAGTTCAATTTCATCTCACTGCTTGCACTTGCCCCTTTACTTGACGCCATTTCGATTGCTTTTGGCAATGCTTTGATTCGACGTTTTCCTGAGGAACCTACTATGAATTGGGTTTTTTATCAGGAAGCTTTGGGATTTCTCAGTGGAATTATTCTTTGGATGTTTCTTGATCTTCCTTTTGCGAATCTGGAGGATTTAAAGGCCATTCCAATTTTTGTCGTGGTTGATATTCTTGCCATGGCCATGAACTATCATGCGTTCCGCAAAGTACACGCAGCGACTCTTTCCCCGTGGTTTTATGTCCAAATCCCGGCAGCAGCTCTGATCGGCTTTGTTATGTTCAATGAAATACCCCATTGGACCGTTTTTACTGGGGGATTTCTGATTATTTTTGGTGGCTTATTGAGCAGCCTAAGGCTCAAAAAAGAAATCTAAATCTAGGAGTTACAGAGCAGATTCTTCAGGATCCTGGTAGGCGTAGTTAAGCGTTGCCGGCTGAGGACTTTTTAAAGGGGACCAATGTTCACTTATGATTTTATAGTTTCCTCCTTCATTAACCAAAAAAAGTTCCTTCATTCCAATGTCGATAATATTTGAGGAAGAGTAATCCTGGACGAATCGTACATGTACAACATCTTTACTTTCAAGAATTGAAAGATCACTAACATGAATTTTTCTTTGTTCTATTTTTTTATTTAAGATTCTTTTCCGATAAGACCAGCTTTTATAATTTGATTTGGCCGTCCTGAAATTTTCTGAGTAATAACTTAGGTAAAGTTCTACATCATCAGATTCCCAGGATCTTCTCCATTGTTCCACAAATGCCAATAAAGCCTGTTGTCTTTGGTTTCGTTCAGGGAAGGATATGAAACGGACTTCTTCTTCGATGATCACAGGAGTAGATGCCAATTTCACAAATTTACTCAATCCGAGAAGGTCGGGGTTACTGACGGAAATACAGCCTCTTGTGGCAACGGGTTTTCCTTCTGAAGTGCCATGAATCCAGATTCCATCACCATTTTTTCCATAAAGCACAAGGTCCAGATAATTTGGATAAGTCAGCTCGAACGATCCCACCCCGTAGACATTAGCAGCCTTGCCAAAATATTCTGCCAATTCCAAACCCGACCACGACTTGAAAAGCCAATACACTCCATTGGGGGTTTTAAGATCCCCCTCCCTAAGTTTATCACCTGATTTTTTCCCAGTCGTACATGGATAACTTTTGATTAAGTCCCACTCGTTCTGAAACTGATAAACCAAAAGCCTGCAATAAGATTTATCTACGATCAGCACCGTTGAGCCAGGGTAGTCAAAAAATATTAATGACGATGGCACAAGTTCATCAGCCTGAAGACAAGACAGATTAAAGATAAATAAAGTTATAAAGAAGTATCTTTTCAATAATTGCATTCTAAATGACAAGGAAGATGAGCTTAGAGCCCAATTACCATTAAACCGGTTGGTTCACTGAGGCTAATTTCTTCTTATAAAGCCACAGAACTACACTCACTATCATGGCTATGGGAAGAATAATCAATATAAGTGTGGTGATATAAAAAGCCCACAATGTTTCTTCTGTTCCAGAAAAACAGACTGCGCAGGCTTTTAATGCGGAAGGTAATACTAAGAAAAGACCAAAAAACCCAATTGTTTTATAATAGTTTTTTTTCAATGATTCCTTCATTTATCAAATTGATTCTTTAGGATCACCCATATTAAACCAAATATACCAAGGCGTACAACAAAGGCCAGATTCCCACCACAAAATACCATAGTATATGAATAGGAAGCAGACTTTCAGAAATACGGCCCTGGTGTTGAGTCCGATGGAAAAGACTTATTCCATATCCCATCGCCAGCAGAGCTGCCAACACATGGACACTATGGGCTCCAATGATGAGGTAGAACATGGCGCCATAAATACTTGAGCTGAGTGTCATGCCGTATTGTAAAAGCTGAATCCATTCATAGCCTTGTAACAAAAGAAAAAAAGCTCCGAGGTTGATTGCACCCAGATGAAATCTGTAAGCCTGGGTTTGTTTTTGCTGCTGGAGCAGATTTCTCGATTTGTAGACAGCAAACGCACTTAGAATTAAGAGGAAGGTATTAAATGCTGTTGCTTCAATAGGAAGGCGGGGTTGTCCCCAGGGAGGCCACTCATCAAGTCCAGCTCTAATAATGAGGTAGGCACTAATCAATGACGAAAAAAACATTACTTCCGTAATGATGAAAACGACCATTCCAAAAACCGCACTTGGAACAATCGGCCTTCGCCTCGGCCTGTTTCCTACCTCTAGCTCACCTGCAACCAGCAAATAATGCAAAGGCACGATTTTCATAGACGCTGTTCAATGCACGTTTTGTCTTCAATGCAATCCTTCCACTGCTGTCCGGAAGTTTTCATGACGTCAGCGGCTGTTCCAAAGAAAAACACCCCGAGAAGAACCACACATATGATGAGTAGGTACCAGATTAGTTTTTTTTCAAATCTAAGATGCATGAAATTAGCAGCGACCATGAAGGTTTTGATCAAAGCTATTCCAAAAGCAGTCAATACCGTAAACCAAGGAATTTCCAGCATTGGTCCAGCCACACTGATCGCCAGGAGGATCAGTAGCCAGAACCAAATCTTTACATAATTGGGATGCGCATGAGATTCACTCACAATGGGTCCTCAAAAAAGATTAAAAATTTGCAATGTAGAGAATGGGAAAGAGGAAGATCCAAACAATATCGACAAAATGCCAGTAGATCCCAATCAACTCAACTCTTTGTAGATTGTAATTTTTTCGTACATCAAAAGATATTATTGCCATGATCACCATCCCACCGAATACATGTAAAGCATGTAGCCCAGTGGCAGTGTAATAAAACGACCAAAAGATATTATCCGTCAGTGTGTGCCCGTGCAGGATCTTAGTCGAATATTCATAAGTCTTCACAAGAATGAAAACCAATCCACCACCGATCGTGAACCAAATGTAGCGAAATGAAGCAGCAGTATCACCACGTTCTGCAGCAGCATGTGCCAGCACAATGGTCAAACTTGAGGTAAGTAGAACGAAAGTATTAAACGCACCTGCAGTTGTACTAGTCATCGATGCATCTTCAAATCCAGGGGCATTGTTGAATTTGAAAAGCAGGAAGCACATGATCAGGCCTCCGAAGATAAAAATCTCAGAGGCCATCAGCCACCAAACGGCAAGTCTTCCCGTGGGAATGCCTGTAGCCGTGCGATGGGTGGCAATGGGTCCGTGTGTAGACATTTTTGATCCTTAGCTAATTGTTGGAAACTTTTTTTCAAACATTGGATTTAGGGGGAATATGCTGTGGCCAATAATCTTCATCATGACCTGGCACACTGTATTCGTAGGGCCCTCGATAAACAGTTGGCATTTCAGCGAAATTGCCATGGGGAGGAGGCGAAGGAATCGTCCATTCCAATGTGGTAGCACGCCATGGATTCATAGGTGCTTTCTTGCCTTTGAAGATGCTGTTGAAAAAATTGTAAATGAAGACAAATTGAAACAGCAGCATGATCACCAAAGAAACTGTTGCGAAAATTCTTATTCCTTGGAGATCTGGAGAAGCCAAGTCAGGATATTGTGTGTAATCCGCAATCCTTCGATGCTGCCCTGCCATTCCAACCAGGAACAGTGGCAGAAACAAACCATTGAAAGGAATTATGGTTCCCCAGAAATGAATTTTATTGAGGGTTTCATCCAACATCCTGCCAAACATTTTAGGAAACCAAAACGTTATGGCGGCAAACATACCGATGATGGTGATCGGGAAAAAGGTGTAGTGAAAATGGGCAACGACAAAATAGCTGTCATGAAAATAAATATCCATGGCACTGGAACCCAGATAAATTCCAGTCACTCCACCAATTAAAAATGAAACCAGAAAACTCAATGCCCAAAGCATAGGAGTCGAGAATTCAATCGATCCTCCATATAAAGTAGCGATATAGGAAAACACCATCTCCGCAATAGGTATTGAGATCAGAATTGTTGTAATTACAAAGACATTTGCCATTCTGGGATCAATGCCAGCAATAAACTGGTGATGGGCCCATACAATAAAGGAAAGTCCTCCTGTACCAAATGCGGTGTAAAGGATGGTACGGTAGCCAAAAAGCTTCTTTCTGGAAAAGACCGTGATAATATCGGCCACAATCCCCATAGTCGGTAAGAGAACGACATAAACTTCAGGATGACCAAAAAACCAAAACAAGTGCTGCCACAACAAAGGATCACCTCCTCCGGAAGGCATAAAGAAAGAAGTGCCCAGACGCTGGTCAAAAAAGAGCATCACCGCTCCTGCCACCAAGGGCCCCACTGAGGACATAAAGAGGATCACGGCAATATTGATCATCCAAATCACTATAGGAATGTCCATCATCCCCATGCCAGGTGCTCTGGCATTCATGGTTGTAGTAATGAAATTTATTCCACCCAGTAAAAAGGCAACAATTTCAAGTGCAACCGCAAGCAACCACAATGATGCCCCCCAATTTGTCAGATTGTATTCTGCAGCCGCTGACAAAGGAGGATAGGAAGTCCAGGCACCTCCGAAACCACCTCCTTCCACGAAAAAAGAAAGAATCAGCACCAGGGCACTGACCAGAAAAACCTGATAGGACAACCGGTTGAGCCTTGGGAAAACCATATCATCACAGCCAATCATCAGTGGAATCATCCAGTTTCCAAAAGCGGCAATGAGAACTGGCATGGCAACCCAAAAGATCATGATGGTTCCATGGTTGGTCACCAGCATGTTGTAGTTCGCAGGATCAACAAATCCATACAACGGCACTTCTGCTCCAGGAAAAGCCAGTTGCATTCTGAAGGCATAAGCAAAATAACCTCCGATTGCCGCCATGAACAAACCAGTAAACATGTACTGAAACCCGATCATCTTGTGATCAAGTGGAAAGATGTATTTCATTAAAAAACTCTGTTCATGATGAGCCTCATGAACCTCGGCCTCATGAACAATTGATTCGGATTGCTGTCCCATTGATGTTCCTTGGAATGATATATTGCTTAAAGGTGCTTTGTTTAAAAGCTCTTTGCCAGTTCAATAGCATAAGGCGTGGATTTATCCGTTTTTGAAACGGTAAACGGCAGAGGAACAGGTCCAAGTTGTCGTTTCTTTTCAAAATGGCTTTCATAGCTTCCTGACCTGATTGCATCCATGGTTTCGTCATAGCTTTGTTGATCTGGATGTACCGTAATTGCAGCCATCATCATCGTGTGTCCCCGTCCGCAAATCTCTGCACACTGAAGATCAAAGGTCCCTGATTCAGTAGGTTTGAACCAACCTTTGATCGTTCTTCCTGGAATGGTGTCCTGTCTGAGTCGGAATGCTGGAACAGCAAAATTGTGCAGAACATCTCTGGACTGAAGTTCAAAGTGATACGTTTTATCTTTGATGACATGCAGATCATTCACCGTGTTGACATCGTCCTCTGTGTCTAGTTTTCCATCTTCACCTGTATGGACAAAAGACCAACTCCATTGCTGTCCGATGGCGCGAATCGTGTCTTCATTAGCAGGTAGAGTTTGTTTAACATTTACCCATACGACAATCACAAATCCGATCAAAAACACATCAAATGCAATGACTCCATAATGTGGATAGTGAGTCCAGACTTTTTCCGAATGTTTTTCTCCAGTGATATATTGGGCCTTTGTTCCTTCACGCCTTCGGAATCGCAAAAGGAAATAAAAAAGTGTCGCCAATGTAATGATGAACCAAAAACCTACAATGATGGTAATCATATCGAACAGGAAATCGATATCTCCTGCAAATGAAGAAGCCGCTGGGACAAAACTGCTGATCAAACCAAGATCTAAATATTCATTCATGACTCGTTATTAAGAATAGTTATGTCTTTAAAGGACAAAAAATATGGCTGCCAACATAAATAAAGCCGCTCCAACGAAGACAACACGGAAAAGCTGGACAGCCATCGCATTTGAATCAGATTTTTGCATAATTTTTTTTAAATGATAAACATTCGATCAATCACCATGACCGTACAAATGACGGGAAGATAAACAATGGATACTAGAAACACCAATCTTGCTCTATCAACACTGCGTTCTTTCATAAAACGAATAATCGGAGTTAAAAATCCAATTCCTCCCACGATAGCAAAGGCACTAAAAATCAACCCACCTTGTTCAACAAAATAAAAAGAGAGACTGGAAATTAAGAGGAATAAGCCGTTGATCAGCATTTGAAGAGCTGTTCTGGAACCTTCTTGGTCATCCAAAGAAAGCATTTTGAAGCCTCCTAAACGGTAATCATCACGGTACATCCAAGCTATGGCGAAAAAATGAGGAAGTTGCCAAAAATAAAGCAAAAGGAAAATAGGCAGACAGGTCAAGTCAAGCTGCCCTTGTTGCGCAGCCCATCCCATCAAAGGAGGCAGAGCTCCTGTGACAGCACCAACCCATGTATTAATCCAGGAGATTCGCTTCAGCGGAGTGTAGACGAAAATATAACTTCCAAGTGTCATCACCCCAAGCAGGGCTGTAACAAAATTGACTGTAATCCAGAGGAAGGAAATTCCAAGAAGAGAGAGAATGACACCAAAAACAAGAGCCTCTTCTGCCTCCAATCGGCCAGAAGGTAAAGGACGATGTTTTGTGCGTTTCATCCTTGCATCATGGAACCGCTCCTGCCACTGGTTGAGAACATGAGCTCCAGCTCCAGTCAATGCCGTTCCGAATATCAATTGGAAGAGGGTAAAATTGATGGTACTTCCTACAGGAAGCAGATAACCGATGAGCGTGCTCATCAGAACGATGAACAGCAATCTTGGTTTTGTCAGCGCAATGTAATCACCCAGGACTGAAAAGGATATTGACTCTCCTAATCTCAGGGCTCTTTCTCTAGAATTCAATAATATTTCCTCGATCATCCATGTTCCAGGGGCGAATGGGAAGTGATAACACAGGCAAAAAGATTGGCGCAAGTTAATAAGTAAATTTACTAAGAAAGTAACATTTATTCTATAATCTTTTATTCAATCTCAGCTTAGTGGCCAAAAAAATGGTATTTTTAATCATTGTGCACAGCTATTACAGAATATGAAAATGATTTATTAGGATTAAGTTATCTTTTCCAGAACCATTCGAAATAAATTCCATGCAAAAAGACACTCCTTTCCCTAAAGTCAGCAAACATCAAAAATTGCCCCATATGCATGCTGATAGAGAAGCCCGACTCAGAGAAGAATTTTCCCGACAGTTCATACATGGAATGTCTGAACGCATTAGGGGGGATTTTGGTCCTAAACAACTTGAGGGATTTATTAGAAAGAGGTTCGAATTTTTTCTACAAGCAGTTGGGAAACAGGGGTTGATTCGTCTTCAAAGTGGAAAACCCCTCAGTGATCAAGATCCGCAGATGCAGTTCTACGGCACCGCCACCATCGAGGTCGTTTGTCCTATTGCACCCTATGGAGTCGTGACTCTTGAAAAATTGATGCGTAAGAGAAATCACCATGTCACTCAGAGCATGCATCCGATGATGTCGGTCGACTTTGATCAAAATGATGGTCTTGTTTCCATTTCTGCACCTGACCCCGAAAAGCGCATTTATGATTACATATTCATTCAGTTTGAATCAGAAGGGGATCCCGAACAATTGCAAGAATTAGAATCAGCCATTGCAAAGCACATGCTTGCCGTTCAGTGCTCCTTTGAAGATCAGTCCTCGATCTTGAACAAACTTGATCAACTGAAAGACCGCATCCATGAACAGGAACATATTTCAGAAGAAGATATTATTGAATGGCAGAAACTATGTGACTGGCTGAAAAAGGACAATTTCACATTTTTTGGATACTGCTCACTTATCTCAACCACAAATGCAGATGAACAAGCGTTTGAACCACAAATTTCTTCTGGACTAGGAATTTTGAACCCTCGATTCGTGGAACAGGAACAGAATCAAACATTCCAGATCCTCAAAGCCCATTTATGGAGGCATCATCAAAACACCTTCCCCTTCAAACTTGATCGAATCGCTGCTACCAGCCCACTGCTTCGATTTGAGAACCTCATGCGACTTGGGCTGAGACTACCGGCAGAAATATCTTCAGATGCCGAAATCCCTCAAGTGGAACACGTTTTTCTTGGTCTGCTTCGAAGTAGTTCTTTGAATGTCAAAAACATCGAAACACCTTTGATTCACAAGAAAATAAAATCCATTTTCCTGAACAAAAGGATGCTTCCCAACAGCTACGATTACAATGAAGTCGTCCGAATTTTCGGAGCTACTCCTAAATTTGAGCTTTTTCGATCTACTGCAGATGAACTGCTTCAGATGGTCGAGGATATGTTTTCGGTACATGACCCGAATCGTATTCATTGTTTCCGGATCCAAACCAAAGCACCTGGGATACTGAAGCTGATGATCATGCTTCCTCTTCCATTATTTAATGAGGTATCAATCCAGAAGATCGTCCTTCATCTTAAAAGTCGATTCAATCACAGAAGCCTGGAATGGTACACCGCTTCAGAAGGTGAAAAATGCAGGCTTCACCTTGATCTCGAAACACCCCTTGAATCTTCAGAATATTTACACAAGAAAACGGATCTTCTTCTGTTGGAAAAAGAACTGAGTGACCTCATCAATCCCTGGGATTATAGACTCAAGGAATGGCTGCGAAATCATTATCCCGGTTCTGACGGAAAAACCCTTTTTGAGCGCTACGCACCTTTGATGCCTGGGCATTACAAAGTACGGGTCAGTTGTGAAGATGCAGCTGAAGACATCCGCCACCTGGAAAAGCTCTCCCATGGAGAACCAATTCAAGTGGATTTAAAACCTTTTCAAACTCCAAGCATCATCCCGGGTCCAGTCTCCCTCCTTCTTCTCTATACCCAGGAACAGTTGGACCTTAATCAGGTCATGCCTGCCCTTCAAAATCTTGGTGTTCATGTCATCGATCAACTTTCAACAAGATTCGGAAATCATGAAAAAACTCTTGGATACCTTCAGTCCTTTCGTGTAACCCGAAAAGATGGTACGTCCATCGATGAGAAACGCTATAAATCATTGCTTGAAGAAATCCTTCGAGAAGAATTCCTGGGAAGAACACGCAACGATCCATTAAACGCACTTGCACTTCTTGCCGATTTGGATCTGGGAGCAATCAAAATCCTGCAGTTATATCGAAATCTTTATTTGCAATTGAACGACCCATACAGCATGGACACCGTCAACCAGTGCCTTTTAAGAAACTCTGGTTGTGCATTTAGTCTGTATCAGACATTTTCAACTCGATTCTCTCCGGAACAATCATATGGGCAACTAGACTACCGCCAACAAGTCCTGTTGCCAGAGAAGGATGCACAATTCAAGGATTTACTCAACAAAGTTAAAGATTTAGGTGAAGATGTTATCTTACGACGGCTTTATGATTTGATTCAGAACACATTAAGAACCAATTTTTTCCGAAAACATGAAATTTCCGAAACCTTCATCTCGGTCAAATTGAATTCTAGAAAAGTCGAGAAAATGCCGGCACCGACACCACTTTATGAAATCTTTGTTCAGGACGTGGGAATGGAGGGAACCCACCTGAGATTTGGCAATGTCGCGCGCGGCGGGTTGCGCTGGTCCGACAGACCCGATGATTTCCGCAACGAAATTCTTGGACTGGCAAAAACCCAACAATCCAAAAACGTAGTCATCGTACCCGTTGGATCCAAGGGTGGTTTCGTCCTGAAATCAAAATTCAAAGACCGCAAAATGGCTCGGGAGGAATCCCACATACAATATCAACGATTCATCCGTGGGATGTTAGAAATCACCGACAACTTAGACCGTCACGGAGAACCTTATCACCCGCAAGATGTGATTTGTTATGACTCTATGGACCCCTATCTTGTAGTAGCTGCAGACAAAGGGACTTCCGCATTTTCTGATACGGCCAATCAGATATCCATGGAACATGATTACTGGCTCGGGGATGCCTTTGCATCCGGTGGATCCAGCGGTTATGACCATAAAGAAGAAGCAATCACCTCTCGGGGTGCTTGGGAATGTGTGAAACTGCACTTTCTGGAAATGGGCCATGAAATCGAATCCGACATAACTAAAGTGGTGGGAATCGGCGATATGAGTGGTGATGTCTTCGGCAATGGTATGCTGCTCAGCAAAACCCTGCAGTTGAATGCTGCCTTCAACCACCTTCATATTTTTCTAGATCCAGACCCGGATCCGGAGATCAGCTGGAAAGAGCGTTACCGTCTCTTTCAAATGAGTAACTCGACATGGAAAGACTATAATACATCGATCATCAGCCAAGGTGGAGGAATCTATGAAAGGCGGGCAAAAGCGATCGAACTTAACCCTGAAACTCGCAAAATGCTTGGGACTGAAGAACTTTACCATACCGGGGAAGAGGTGATTCGCCTGATCCTCAAAATGAAAGTCGACCTGATTTGGTTAGGCGGCGTTGGAACCTTCGTGAAAAGTCCTAGCCAGAGCAATCTCCAAGTTGGAGACCAGGCAAATAATTCGATCCGCATTGACTCCAGCGAACTTGGTGCCCGTGTGGTTGGAGAGGGAGCAAACCTCGGTTTAACCCAACTTGCCAGGATCGATTTCGGTAACCGGGGGGGGAGACTCAATACAGACGCGGTAGATAATTCTGCCGGAGTCAATATGTCAGATTATGAAGTCAACCTGAAAATTCTCCTGGAAAAGATTCAAAAATTGAACAAGTTCCCATCAGGAATAGATCGTAACCGCCTTTTGGCAGACGCAACCGATGAAGTTTCAGAGTTGGTCCTGGCCAACAATCGGGCTCAGCACCGTTTGATTTCAAAAGATTCCGTTCGTTCCAAAACAAGATTCCGCCATTTTCGCAGCTTAATCCAACACCTCATGGAAAAGGGATTGAACAAACGGAGTGAGTACATCCCTTCCAGAAACGAACTAGACCAGCATGAACAGTCAAAACAGCCTATTCCGCGCTCAGTCTTGGCAGTACTTCAGGCCTATGCGAAGATGGAGGTTTATGATGCTTTGACTGCACCTGAAATTCAGATAAATCCTTCTCAGGACGAAGAATATCTGGTCTATTTACCTGAAAAATTAAAAGAGCAATTCGGAGAGAATGTCCATGAGCATCCACTGAAAAAAGAAATCATTTCAACGATGATCACCAACCGGATTGTCAACCAGGCCGGATGCTGTTTTTTTGCCCGGATGCAACATCTAAGTGGTAAATCCATTCCACAGATCGCTCATGCATACCGCATCATGGAAATCTGCCTCAATGCTAAAACCCTTCGAAATCGGATTGATGAACTGGAAGGTTATTCACTGGAAGAGCGCTATCAAGCACAAATTGATCTTGAAGACAACCTCTTCAACCTGACAAGAACCTTCCTGGAAGAAACGGGTGATATGAAAGATGAGTTCATCGTTTCTCAGTTTCAGCCCATACTTGCCGAACTGCAAAACTGTTCAACACTGAAGGGGGAAAACGCCCATGCTTCAAAAAATTCTGATGAAAGTCAGATAGAAGAAACAGAACAAATAACTGGAATCACCATCCAAGATACTGAATTGGGAAACCTAGAAGCAGAACCACTCATCCCCCAGAACTTTAAAAAGGCGCTTCATCTGCTTCCGGATGTGCTGCATCTTGTACATCATTTTGGAATGCCCGTGGATCTTGCTCACAAACTGGTTGTTGAAATTGAAGAAAATTTCGGATTCGATTGGATCCTCGCACAGATTGATTCAATGAGCATTCTGAGCAATATGGAACTTGAACATCAGGACATGCTCACGTGGAATTTTGTACTTCGTAAGAAAAAAATTCTTCACCTATGTTCACCTATCATTCTTCATGATAAAGGAATTGGATTCAAGAATTGCTTGAACAGGTTTGGTGATGAATTTGAAAAAAGATTGAACAGCTATCAGAGGTTATTGGATGAAATTCAGGGTGGAGCATCCTTCAACTTGAACAACATAACCGTTCTCCTCAGCCGTTTGGATTTTCTGGAAAAGATCAACACCCATCCCCTCACTACAATCGAAACATGAATGGACTTTAACCTATTCCATTTCCCCAACCAGGGTTTCATCCTTGCTAGAGGATTTTTAAAATATTCATTATATTTTCAACACAGGTTCTTCTAAATCATTCATTGCAACACTCTATAACTTAAGATGAGATGAACATATTCATTCTCGCGGGAGGAAGCGGTTCTCGGCTTTGGCCTTTTAGCCGTCATATGACTCCCAAACAATTCCTCAACCTTGGAAGCACCCACGAATCACTTCTTCAAGAAACCTGCAGGAGACTGAAGGGTTTTGCTGATGAAAAGCAAATTCGTGTGATTGGTTCAAATTCCCATGAATATGAACTGAAGCAACAACTCAAGCAAATCTACCCTGAATTTAAGGAAACAAATCTTCTTCTGGAACCAATCGGCCGGAATACCGCTCCTGCGATTCTCTGGGGCCTAAATCTGCTTTCAGAACAAGAGCTGGAAGCCCCTGTCCTGATCTTACCCGCAGACCATCTGATTGCAGACCTTAAAGCATTCCAAAATGCCATCAAAGATGCAGAGTCGCTTTGCAAGAAAGGTTTCATTGTCACCTTCGGAATAAGGCCAGAACATCCGGAAACAGGTTATGGTTATCTCAAGTCAGGGAAACCCTTGAATGAGGGTTATCAGCTTGAACATTTTGTTGAAAAACCTGATGAAAAGAAAGCACGCGAATATCTTGAAAGTGGTGATTATACCTGGAATTCCGGGATTTTCATGTCCACTTCCAAAGTTCTGCTTGATGCCTTTCGACAACATGCCCCAGAAATGTCCAAGGTTTTTGAAGATTCAAGACTGAGTGGGGCTGACCTTCTGAACCCAGTAACCGTAAAAGCGCTCTATCAGAAAGTACAAGACCAGTCCATTGATTATGCGGTAATGGAGCATGTCCAGAATGCCGCTGTGCTTCCGGTCAGTATGCAATGGAGTGATTTGGGAAGTTGGGAGAGTCTTTACGACATTTCCAAAAAAGATGCATCTGGCAATGTCTTGCGAGGCAATGTCATTTCTCAAAATACACGGAATTCCCTGATCTTCAGTACCAAAAAGCTGGTTACCAGCATCGGTTTAGAAAACATGCTGATTGTTGAAACAGAAGATGCGCTCCTCGTCTGTGACCTAAAAAAATCTCAGGATGTCAAAAAACTAGTGGAAACCCTGAAAGAAGAAGACCGACACGAATATCGATTTCATACCCGAGTGCTTAGGCCCTGGGGAAGTGCTACCACCATCCGTGCTGAAAAGGCCCTTCAGATCCGGATGCTGGAAATCAGTCCGGGTTCCAAACTCAGTAAACAGATCCATCAACATCGCAGTGAACATTGGGTGGTGATCGAAGGGAAAGTGGAAGTCCTCATTGGTTCTAAAAACAAAACCTTTCTAGCCGGTGAATCGACCTTTATTCCAAAGGGAACGATCCACCAGTTAGGAAATCCAACCGGCGACTCACTGCAACTCTTAGAAGTGCAAATGGGTGAATATCTTGGAGATAAAGACATCGAACGTTTTGAATAGGAACAAGCATGCCCTCAAAGGTTGAAAAAGACATCCCACTTCACCCCCTAACAAAACTTGGTTTGCCCGGGGCATCCCTTGAAAAACTTCAACTGCTTTGCGACTCACGGTTGATACGCGAGTTAGACCATCATGCCATCGAAAACCTCGGTATCCCTGGAATGGTGCTGATGGAAAACGCGGCCAGAAGCTTTTCCGATTTACTGGAAAAGGAAATCCTATCTAAACGCCCCCAAGACCTAGTAGTAATCTGCTGCGGAAAAGGCAATAACGGCGGGGATGGATTCGCCATCGCAAGACAACTCGCGAATAGAAAATACCGTGTCGTGGTTGTCCATACAGGAGAGTCCAAAACCCCGGATTCGAGAATGAACCAGCAGATTTGGAACCATTTCGGGGAGAGTGTTTCTTTCCCGAGCCCGGATGCGCCCCGGATCATCAAATCCGCCGATATTCTGATTGACGCCATCTTCGGTACCGGGCTGGAGCGTGAAATTGGAGGTGCCTATCGCGAGTGGATCGAGATCATCAATGAATGTAAATCTGCTTCTAAATGGGCTGTAGACATTCCATCAGGAGTCTATACTGACGATAGCCGAACCCCGGCACAGGCCGTATCCTGCGATGTTACAGTCAGTATGCAATTTGGAAAGATTGGTTCCTTCCAGTTTCCTGGAGCATCACTATCCGGCAGAATTCACATTCCGGACATTTCAATTCCTTTCCATGCGGAATGCCTGAAAAACTCTGATAATGGGAATCATCTCGGCTGCTGGCTTTTAACGTCAGATTTTGTCAAAAATCTGCTGCCCCAGCGCCCCCTTGAAGCGCATAAAGGTGATTTTGGCCATTTATTTAGTGTCTGTGGCTCCGCAGGAATGGGTGGTGCAGCGATGCTCGCTTCCTTAGGAGCCCTGAAAAACGGTACTGGACTGGTCACGGCATGTGTCCCTTCAAGGTTGCGTGATGCCCTCCCGGCACAGGCTCCGGAAATCATGACTCTCTCACCACCTGAGTGTCTGGAGAGATTTGATGAAAAAGATACTGAATTTATTCTGGAAAGGAGCAGCAAAGGTTCGGCAATTGTTTTGGGCTGCGGCTTGGGAGTTCACTCCCTGACCACAGGATTCGTTAGGAATCTCTGCAGAGAAATCACTTCACCACTCCTGATCGATGCAGATGGACTAAACAATCTTGATTTGAACAGCTTGATGGAACGGGATGCTCCTACGGTCATCACTCCACATCCCAAAGAACTCTCAAGGCTTTGTGGATTGAGTGTAAGCGAAATCCAGGACTCCCGTATAGAAACTGTCCGGTCTCTAAGCCGAGAGTGGAATACCGTGATACTGCTCAAAGGAGCTTTCAGTGTTATCGGGTCTCCGGAAGGAGCGATTTTCATCAATCCTTTCGCCAATCCAGGACTCGCCACTGCAGGTTCAGGTGACGTCTTGAGCGGAGTCATTGGCGGATTCCTGGCCCAAGGATTGAGACCTCTTGAGGCCACTTTAGCAGGAGCTTACCTTCATGGAAGTGCTGCGGAATGCCTGACCCAGGAAGATCCCTCTTTGATCCTCAGTGCTTCAGACCTTTTCAGAGGAATCGGCATAGCCCGTCATCAGCTTCTATAGGGAAAAGAGCTTCCACTCTGAAATACTCAGTTTAGATTCAGGGTATGGCAGAAGAGTGGTGCAAGAGGATCGGATCTTCTCTAGATAGATTGAGAAGAAAACTGAACCGAGCAGGGATGCTTTGAGACGGCTCACCACGGTTCATCTTGAAAGTATATTCCCCATTCACCAAAAATCCCATATCAACACGTTTCGTACAGAATGATTCCTCGAAAATTTCCACGGTAGTTTCCCATTCGGACAGCATGAAGAAATACTCCTGAATTTCTGACGAATTTAAGAGTATTTTTTTAAAAAATGTTGGGATCATCGTCGAATCAGGTGCATAAAGGCCTAATAATTTTTGAAAGTTGGACTGGTTAACATAATCAGCCCATTTTTGAATGATATTTTCAGCAAGATTTCCCATGCTTCATCAAAACTTGGTGTGATTGAATACGTTTATTGGAAAGAATTATAATGGAATCAACGCATCGCTGCAGCCGCATTTTTCCTGGTCAAGGGGTAGTAGCAGAGTATCCTTCAAAAGATTCCTGAGACGCTGCATCGCTTTTTGAATTGTCCCATCTTCATATTCCAGGTCGACTGACCCTTGTTCCATGCCAGTTGCCATATTTACCACCACTGAAACAGCTGCGTAGCAAAGTCCCAATTCCTTTGCCAACTGTGCTTCAGGAACATTGGTCATTCCTACTACGTCTCCACCCCATTGGCGTATCATCCGAACTTCAGCAGCGGTTTCGAACCGAGGTCCCTCGGAACAGCAATAAACTCCTTCTCCCTTGAAACCAGGGGGTTGCTCCTCCGCTGTATGGGTCATCAGTTTTCTTAGATTCCTGCAATATGGATCGCTCATATCAAAATGTTTCACCCCTTCGCTTCCCCCATCATAATAAGTCAAAGGACGGCCACGTGTGTTGTCGATTAAATCCGTCAGCAGGATCAAGTCTCCATTTTGAAAATCAGGATTACATGACCCCACCGCCGTTCCAGCCAGGACATGCCGAATGCCCAACATTTCCAGTGCTTTGAGGTTGGCTTTGTAGTTGACCTTATGGGGTGGAACAGAATGGCCTTTTCCATGACGATTGAGGAAGGCAAGTTCAGAATCCTGATGACGGATGATCTCAATATCCACCTTGCCGTATGGGGTCATGACTTCTTCGGTTCTCAGCAGATCTCCTGCTTCATAAAAACCAGTTCCGCCAATTATGGCTCCAATCATATGATTCCTATGTTCAATAGTTCAAAGTTTGGGGACAAGAGTAGCAACTGTTCACATAAAAGGAAAAATCATCTCAAACAGCACAGGATAGTTGTTATTGAGTTGCTCGTAATTGAAAACAATTCCTCATTGATTCTGGTGTTTTGCCCAGACAGGGATTTCCATGCCAACACGGATGTTTCCATCAATGATATCCTCTTTGATCTGACCCAGCCTATAGGAAATGTACTGAGGAACTTTTTTATTTAACCGACTGATGTCGAGCCCTCCATTTTCCAAATTATACAGGACCAATCCTGCAGGAAAGTTGTCCCTTAACGTTTCCTCGATGGTGCTGAAGACCGCCACATTAAAAAGCTTGTTCGTGCTTGTTAAGACATGGTCCAAAACGAGTGAGTCCTGATCAGAATTTGAACTAACAGAGAGAAAGTTTGCTTCTTTCGATGCCTCGATCACTCCTAAACCTGTATCACCTGCCAGTTGGTAGATGATGTCCGACCCCTTGCTGTGTTGACTCAGTGCCAACTGCTTGCCAACCACAGGATTTCCCAAAACTCCAGTGTACCCATACAACACTTCTATGTCGGGATTGATATAGCGTGCCCCTTGAAAAAATCCTGCCATGTAAATATCTACAGAATGGATCTTTAATCCTCCGACAATACTGAGAATACCATTGTGCCGGATCGGTAATTGGATGCTTTGATCACGGTCGACCAATGCGGAAAGCGCCCCGGCCAGAAAAGAGATTTCCTGTGAGGCAAAAATGGCAGAACTTATGTTTGGAAATCCTTCCACAGGCACGTCAATCAAAAGGAATTTTGTGCCGGGAAACTGGACTGCAGCGTCTTTGATTGCCTCCGTCATGAAAACCCCGACTCCAATCACCAGGTCATAGCCTCCTCGTGCATAACGCTGCATGTTGAACAGGTAATCAGAATCTTTCTTGGCCACCACTGCCGTTCCTCTTATCCCCAGTTCTTTCTCAGCCTGAACCAGGCCCTGATAGGTGAGTTGATTGAAACTTCGATCATTCAATCGAGCATAATCCTTCACCAATCCAACTTTAAGCGGAGCCCCATAAAGAGGAAGCAAGCTCATCAACCAAATCAGCACCATGATCAGGAATCCTACCTGATCATTAGCTCTTTTCATGAATCCTCTGAAAAATGTAAAATATTTTGAAACTAGAATGAAGGAACTGACAAAACAAAATTGACTCTAAATTTTATCACAAGAAAACATGCTAGAAGGTAGCAACTAGGCGTGTCAAGCATAGCAAATGGATGCTCTCAATGAAGCATCCAAAAGCATTTGTCACATCAATTTTCATATTCTACGTGCGATTCGACGTGTGTGATAAAAAACCCTTTTGAGAATATCAATCATGGCGATTTCAATACGATAACTCTCGATCTTTCCCTCCTTGTTCCCTAAAAGTTCAAGAGCCTGTTGCTGCTTGTATGCTTCAGCAGTTTCAGAAATCCGATCCTTCATTTTAGCAACTTTCTTGGCTTTGGAAGAATCCTGATTTTCAAGTGCTTCCATGGTATTTTGAAAAGCCTTGATCGTCTCTTCAATCATCGGTTCCAGTTTTTTTATCGATTCTGTGTTCATCTTGATCGAATCCCTTTTCATCTTTCGATGCAGTTGAAATATTTCCACAAAGAGGAATTCCGACATGTTCTCCAAATGGTTGACGTTGGAAAGAAGGTTCATTAATTTTTGACTTTGTTCTGGATTGAGATCACTGGCATTCAGTTCCCTCAAAAATTGAAGGATCATTGCTTCCAACTTTTCGATCTCATTTCGTTTCGTTTTCAATATTTCGTGGTCATCCTTCTTTCCTTGTTTTAAATAGGGAAGGACTGTTGTAAACATCACTGAGATCCTATTACCTATGCGCATGCATTCATGGTACACTGCCTCCAATGCCAATTCGGGAGTATTGAGAAGAGTTTCATCAAGGTAACGGCTACTTAATGCCGTTGACTCATCCAGCATTGCTTTGTCTGGCAACACCCGATTCAGCAATTGAGCTAATTGGGTGGTGAATGGCAGAAAGATCAAAGCCATGGTGACATTGAAAAGGGTATGTGCGTTCGCAATCTGCCTGGGTACAACTGCAGCCAGGGCTTCACGAGCAGGCAAAGAAGACTCGGCCAAAGGAGATAAAGAACGAGCCAATTCAGCAAAAGGGCTGATGAAGGGTAAAATCAAGAGGACTCCTGCAGTATTGAAAAACACATGAACCATCGCGACCCGCACCGCTTCCCTCCGTTTGCCGATGGAAGCCACCCCCGCGGTGATGCAGGTACCGATGTTTGCTCCAAGAGATAGTGCGATGCCTGCCTCAAGACTGATAATCCCTTGCATCGCCAGGACAATCACCACCCCGGTCGTGGCGGAACTAGACTGAACGAGTGCGGTAAAAAGCGCCGCAGTGAGGATCCCCAAAAAAGGATTGGACATGTTCGCCATCAAGTGGATGAACTCCTCATTGGTCCTGAGCGGTTTCATGGTCCCGCTCATCACCGACATTCCGTAAAATACCAGACCCAGTCCAAGCAGAATACTTCCGTACTGCCTGATGGCTTCCTTCTTCGAGAAAAAAAGCATCCCAAAACCAACGGCAATCATCAACAGTGCATATTTCGTAACCTTGAAAGCAATGATCTGGGCAGTGATGGTGGTTCCAATGTTCGCTCCGAAAATGATGGAAACCGATTGTGAAAGACTCATCAAACCTGCCGACACAAATCCCACGAGCAACACAGTCGTCACCGATGAGGACTGGATGATCGCAGTCGTTACGGTTCCGGTCAGTACTCCCAAAAAGCGATTTTTGGATAAAGCCGCCAGGATCAATTTCATCTTCTCTCCAGCAGCTTTTTTCAAACCGTCGCTCATCAGTTCCATCCCATAAAGGAAAAGCGCTAATCCTCCCAAAAGACCCATCACTATATTTACAGGATTCAATATCTGCCCCTTGGTTGAATCTCCTGCAGCAAAGATCGTTAAAGGAATCAGCAAAACACTAAGCCACAATATCGAATTCATTTTTGTGAGTTTATGTATCTTCATTGTTAACACTTCAATAAATCACATTATCCTTGGATTCAATAATAGAATATCATTACTATATTATTTAAATTGGGTAATAAATCGATTTAATTATTTTAATGAATGCCATCTAAAATAAAGAATGAATCGGCCAGCTTAAATCACAACGAAACATTTTAATAACGTGCTTGAACTGGAAAGACCTCATACCTTCGTCATGAATGAGAAATGGTGCTGTTTCTCAAGGTGACAGAACAATCCTGTTCAATCAATGTGAAGGTTCTTGATCTCTGAGGAAAAGGAGGAATGGGTATTGTCTCCATCAGCCATGATCATGAATCCAACAGTTTCCAGTGGAATTTCGAAGAGGAATTCTGATTGTTTCCATCCATCAGAAAGATCTGTACTGGGAATCGAGATCATATCGACTTTTGGACTATAAGGATTTTTCCAGCTTGTTCCAGGTTCATGGAAAGCTCCTGGTAGAAGGAAGACTATTCGATCCGCAGGGTGATTTAACACTTCAGCAGATTTTCGGATCCATTCTGGGGTTCCAAAGAGATCGATGAAATCAGCTTTGCTTTTTAGAATCAGCCCTAGACGGATCCGGGCATCATCCCCTTTTTTCGTGGCTTCATGCTTGGCGCTTAGGACGTTAAACTCTCCCTTCGATTTCCAGTCGAAACGTAACTGATTTATTTTTTTGACACTTCCGAAAGGGTACAGCAGAAAAGAGGCTGATTCCCGGACTTGGAATACGATACTATCCTCTTTAAATTCTATCTGGTTTGGAGGAATGCGTTTGAAACTTATGGAAGTGAAATGATCTTCTGAAAGTTCTAAGACTCCCGAATTTAATTGAATGATGTTTGTCGAAGAGCTTTTGTGTCCAATGGATTCTGATTGATCATGATGGTTCAAAACACAGGAGCAGGCGATTGATAAAATTCCAAATAACATGCACCAGTAGATTCTTCCCCCCATCCTGCTTATATCCTTACAATGAATTCTTTGGAAGAGAAATGAATTGGGAAAAACTCAAGAGGATTGAAGGTTCCAAATCAGCAAAATTTGTTTCAGTGAAACAATCATTCCTCGGATTGAAGTTTTCGGAAAGCTTCACGATCCCTCCTGATTCTTTCTTCAAAAGATAAATTCAGAGTCCCCACACGTTTTCCTCTGGATGAGGACACGTCTACGGAAAGGACTCCAATCTCTTCATATTTCAATGAACTGTTTTCATTTTTTGTCATAAAATCTTTCAACAAAATGAAATAGGAGATCAGAATCAGGATCAGAGAAATGGAAAGAAATACAAGGGTCCAATCGATTTCCACCAAGATGATGAATTGATTCAAGAAATCCAAAAGTCTGTCCTTTTCAAGTCATTCAACAGAAAACCAAAATTTCAGTTTGATTCTACAAGGAAATCAAAAATAACTTCAGGAATCAACATTGAAATAGAAACAATGGGTGATAACGTTCCAAAGTATGATCTATCAACACTAGAAACAAATCTTGTAGAAGGGATTTTAATAAAATATTGGTGTCTCAACCTCTGATTCAAACCTGTGATCGTCGGATCAAGTCCTTTGACTGGCAGGCCGCTTGTTCAAGCAGGAGGGAGTGATCCATCGTCTGAAGTTGACGGTTCTCCATCAGGATTTTCCCATCGATTATAACGGTGCAGACATCAGAGGCCTGAGCTGAATAGGCAAGCAGAGCAAGGGGATCATAATAAGGGACAAGATGCGGCTGCAGGGTATCGATCAGGATCAAATCTGCTTTTTTCCCGGTTTCCAGGGAACCTACTTCCTGGTCCAGGTTCAGGGCTTTGGCACCGTTGATGGTGGCCATCCGGATCACCTGTTTCGCAGGAAGTACCACTGCAGCCCCTGTTACAGCCTTTTGCATCAACGCGGCCAGGTGTATTTCCTCAAAGAGATTGAGGTTATTATTGCTGGCGGCACCGTCGGTTCCCAGGGTCACATTGATTTCGTGTTCAATCATCTTCTGTACCGGAGCGAAACCGTTAGCCAGCTTGAGGTTGCTTCCAGGATTGTGGGCGACTGAAACTTCGTTCTCTCTGAGCAGTTTGAAATCCATCCCCTCGAGGTGAACCGCATGGGCGGCCAATGTCGGCAAACTGAACATTTCCAAATCCACCAATTGCTGGACCGGTGTGCATCCATGAAGTTTCCGGCTTTCAGCAACCTCTCCAGCAGTTTCTGAAAGATGGATGTGAAGCCCGCAGTTCAACCGACGACCTTCGGTCAAGATCTCAGTGAGGTATCCCGAACTGCAAAGGTAGGCTGAATGAGGTCCTAGTCGAACTGTGATGCGACCATCCAAAGCCCCACTCCATACCTGATGCAAACGGCATCCTTCTGCCAACAAGACTTCCCCGTTTCCGGAAATGTCAAAGAGTGCCGTGGACAGACAGGCACGAATGCCTGAGGCATCCACTTCTGAGGCAACCTCTTCCATATGAAAGTACATGTCGTGAAAACAGGTTGTGCCTCCACGTATCAACTCAGCTATTCCAAGCCTGGCTCCAAGCCTGACATCCTCTGCAAGCAGGTGATCCTCCAGAGGTTTGATTTTTTCAAACAGCCAGTCATTGAAAGGCAGATCATCCGCATAGTTTCGCATCAACGACATGGATAGATGCGTGTGAGTGTTGATCAATCCCGGCAGAACGAGATTATCTTTCCCGTCGATTACCCGATCTGGATTGAAACCCTCCGGGATGTGACCAACACCTAGGATGGTTTTGCCTGATACAGCAAGATCGGCATGTTCTAAAACTTCATCATGTTCATTGACAGTGACGATTGTGGTGTTCTTGATCAGCAGGTTCATCGGATTCAGGCTTCCCAATCGGAAAGGTATTGCTGCTGGTCTTCTGTCAGCGTGTCGTATGAAACTCCGGAAGACTGGAGCCTGATCCGTGCCACCCGCTCATCGATGATTCCTGGTACCGGATAGCAGCGTTTTTCCAAAACATTTGCATGTTCCACCAGATGGCGTGCGGACAAGGCCTGAAGAGCAAAACTCGTGTCCATGATTTCGGCAGGATGCCCGTCAGCACAGGCAATGTTAACAATATTTCCATTTCCCAGCAGATTTAGCCAACGACCATCCTGCATCTGGAATCCCTCGACGTTGGTACGCATTTGCTGTTTGTCCACCGATATTTCCTTGAGTCCGGGCGTATCGATTTCCTCCCAAAAATGACCTGCATTAGCAAGCAGAGCGTTGTCTTTGAGAACATGAAAATGCTCCTTGCACAGTGTGTGTCGAACTCCAGTGACACTGAGAACCACATCAGCCTCTGCGCAGGCCTCCAACAAAGGCATCACCCTGCATCCATTCATCAGTGCATCACAAGCTTTGACAGGATCCACCTCACAAACGATGACCGATGCTCCAAGACCTTGGGCTCGCATAGCACATCCTCTCCCACACCAACCGTATCCGACAATGACCACTGTTTTTCCGGCCAGCACAAGATTGGTACTGCGCATCACAGCGTCCCATACGGATTGTCCTGTACCGTGAACGTTGTCGAAGAGGTATTTGCAACGGGCTTCATTGACCAGCATCACCGGAAATTGAAGCTGCCCTGCCTTTTCACGTGCCTGGGCACGGAGTACGCCAGTGGTGGTCTCCTCACAAGCACCGATCACCCCCTCCAGCATTCCAGTCTGGTTTTCATGAAGGATTTCCACCAGATCACCACCATCATCAATCACCAACTGAGGTTTTATTTCGAGTGCCATCTCCATGTATTTTCGCATTTCCTGAGGTTTCGCCCCATGCCTGGCATAGACCTTCAACCCTTCTTCAGCAAGAGCCGCTACCACGTCGTCTTTGGTCGATTCAGGATTGCTCCCTGTCACTGAAACTTCAGCTCCTCCGGATCTCAAAACTAAGGCCAGATATGCCGTTTTTGCCTCAAGGTGGATACAAACGGTGATACGCTTGCCCACGAACGGTTGTTGTACTTCGAACTCGGATTGAATTTTCTTCAGGATGGGCATGTTTCTGCGTACCCATTCGATCTTCTGCAATCCATCGCTGGCAAGTTCCGGTGCTGCAACGATATTATCATGTATCATATCAACTCTTTTTTTGTTCTTGATCTGATAAAAGCTTAGTTAATTCGGAGGAAGATAAAAGCAGATACTTTGATGACACTGGAATAAGGAAAAACAGTTCATAGACGATTTCAGAGTGTCCTGATATATTGATCCATTATTTTTTTACTTAGAGAAAAACATGAAGCCGCTGCAAAACACCCTTGAGATCAAAAAGGATACTAAGGAAGCCATCAAAGACTATCATAAAGACGGTGCTTCTGTAGTGCGAGGAGTATTGTCACTGGAATGGATCAGCCTAATGCGCAAAGCAGTTCAAAGAATTCTCGACCAACCAGGCAATGCTTCGGTTGAATACACTCCTGCTGGAGAACAAGGGCGCTTTTATGGAGATTTCTTTCTTTGGCGACAGGATGCCGATTTTGAAAAATTCATGCGATTTTCGCCCTTGCCTGAACTGGTAGCCACGGTAATGGAATCAAGCAAAATCCATTTTTTTTATGATCAACTTTTGGTGAAAGAACCCAAAACCAAAGAAATAACCCCCTGGCATCAGGACCTCCCCTATTGGCCCCTACGAGGACCAAACATCCTATCAATCTGGGTCCCTTTTGATCCGATCAACTGCCAAAATGGTGGGGTCAGTTTTATTAAAGGTTCCCATCGATGGAAAGAACGTTATGCTCCGACTGCATTCGGAAAGGATAGTGGATTTGGAGAAATTTATGAAAAAATGGGCTGGGAACCGCTTCCAGATTTCGAAAAGGAAAAGAAATCTTATTGCTGGCTTAACTTTGCAACAGAGCCTGGAGATGTAATCATCTTCCATCCACTGACCATCCATGGTTCCGGGGGTAATCTGAGCGTCAAAGAACGCAGAAGAGCCCTTGCAATGCGTTACTTTGGAGATGATACATTATGGGATTCACGTCCTGGAACCTTCATCGAAAAAGATACCCTCCGTGATCTTCTTCCCGGGTTGAACTTGAATGACGGTGATGTTCCAAATAGTCCATTGTTCCCTTTGTTATGGCCTTCTTAGAAGTCAATGGGTCTAAAGAGCAAGAAAAACCAACTAGCCCTCAGATTACAATTTTTCAAAAGATAATTTCATGAATGAAGCCCTGACCTACGACGACGTACTGCTTGTTCCTTCCTACAACCATTGGGAATCCCGCAAAGTGGTAGACACCCGTGTTACCGACCGCATCGGGCTATTAAGTTTAGATATTCCAGTCATGACCTCAAACATGGACACCATCACTGAATCCGGGATGGCCAATTTCATAAGGAGTAAAGGCGGTATCGGCGTCCTCCATCGATTCATGTCGGTTGAAGACAATGTGAAATTGCTCAAAGAATGTAACCTACCGGTTTTTGTTTCAGTAGGATGTTCCGATGATGATCTCCAACGCGCTGAAGCTCTGCGTGACTCTGGCGCTGGATTTTTCTGCATCGACGTTGCTCATGCCCATGCAAAGTATGTTGGCCGAACGCTGAAAAATCTTCGAGAGATGCTCGGAAAAGAAACCTGCATCATGGCAGGCAATGTGGCCACCTATGCAGGCGCTGATTACCTTGCCTCATGTGGCGCGGACATCGTTAAAGTCGGTATCGGTGGAGGTTCGGTTTGCACAACTCGAATCAAGACAGGATTCGGAGTTCCAAACCTGACCGCGATCAAGGACTGTTCTCGGGTTGATCGCTCGTTGGTCGCTGACGGGGGCATCCGCAATCCGGGAGACGTCGTGAAAGCACTCGCTTTCGGTGCGGATTTTGTCATGATCGGCAGCATGCTTGCAGGAACCCGTCCCACTCCCGGCAACGTCATCACCCGTTCCACGGACGATGGTCGCGAGCTAAAGGTCAAGATGTACCGAGGCATGGCCAGCAACGAGGTGCATGACGACTACCATGGCGGATTAGCCGAGTGGAAGACTGCAGAGGGGATTTCGGTGGAAGTCGAATACCGAGAATCCGAAGAAACTATCATTGCTGACATAGTAGGCGGTCTAAGATCCGGTATGACCTATGCTGGTGCCTCATCGATTAGAGAGCTGCAGAGAAAACTGGATTACGTACGAATCACCAACGCCGCGCGGATAGAAAACCTTCCGCACCGCACTATACATTAATTTTTCTAAAACCATTAACCATCCATACCATGGCTCAATTGAATTCCCAAAACCGAATCACCATTGGCGGCATATCCGTTGATTCTAATTTAGACACACTGGTTCGTGAAGAAATCATGCCCGGACTCGGACTAGATGCAAACATTTTCTGGAACTCATTCGCCGAAATCGTGAAGGATCTGACCCCACGCAATAGGGATCTACTCAAGATCCGTGATCGGCTCCAACAGCAAATCGACGAATGGCATCAGCAACATCAAGGAGAACATCACGACCTCGAGAACTACCGTGATTTTCTTCAATCAATAGGCTACCTCGTCCCAGAAGGTCCTGATTTTCAAATCAGCACCTCAGGAGTCGATCCAGAAATTTCACAAATCCCTGGGCCTCAACTCGTGGTTCCAGTAAGCAATGCCCGTTATGCGCTGAATGCGGCTAATGCACGCTGGGGAAGCCTTCTTGATGCCGCCTATGGCACCGATGTCATTCCAGAAACGGATGGTATGGAGAAGGGCACTTCCTTCAATCCTCAAAGGGGTACTAAAGTATTTGAATTCGCCCATGGGGTCTTGGACACCTCAGCGCCACTGGTACAAGGTTCATTCAGCAGAGTTGTCGGGTTTAGCATTCTTCAGGAAGAATTGAAGGTTTTATTACAAGACGGGGTGGAAACTGGACTTCAAAATTCTGAACAATTCGTAGGCTACAACGGTTCGCCGGAAAGCCCCGAAACCATATTGATTAAGAAAAATATGCTTCACCTGGAAATCCAATTGGACAGAAATCATCCAGTCGGCAAGGACCATCCTGCAGGAATCTCAGACATCCTCCTTGAATCAGCCATCACCACCATACAGGACTGCGAGGATTCCGTGGCGGCAGTGGATGCTTCCGACAAGGTCCATGTCTATCGGAACTGGCTTGGACTGATGAAAGGTGATCTTTCTGCAAAACTAGACAAGGGAGGAAAAACGATCACCCGCACCCTCAATCCTGACCGCAGATATAAATCTCCGAATGGGACGGAAATTGTGATTCCGGGACGTTCCTTGATGCTGGTTCGCAACGTTGGACACTTGATGACCACTGATGCTGTCCTTGATAAAGAAGGTGAGGAAATCTTCGAAGGCATGCTGGATGGAATGATGACCGCCCTCATTAGTCTCTATGACCTGCGTGGACTGGGACAAACACGAAATTCCCACAGTGGTAGCATGTACATCGTCAAACCCAAAATGCATGGGCCAGAGGAAGTTGCTTTCACTGTGGAACTTTTTATTAGAATCGAAGATGCCCTTGGAATGGAATCGGGCACCCTCAAAATCGGCATCATGGACGAAGAAAGACGAACAACGGTCAACCTCAAAGAATGCATTCGGGCAGCGCGAGAAAGGGTGATTTTCATCAATACAGGCTTTCTTGATCGAACCGGCGATGAAATCCATACTGCCATGCACGCTGGGCCGATGGTACGTAAAACGGACATGAAGGCTCAGAAATGGATCCAGAGCTATGAAGATTGGAATGTAGATAAGGGACTGGCTTGTGGATTTTCTGGAAAAGCACAAATTGGCAAAGGCATGTGGGCCATGCCCGACGAGATGGAGGAGATGGTGAAAAACAAGATTGGCCATCCTATGGCCGGAGCCAACTGTGCATGGGTTCCTTCCCCAACGGCTGCTACGTTGCACGCTATTCACTACCATCAGGTGAACGTCCTTGAGCGTCAAATGGATCTTCAGGACCGTAAAGAAGCAGAACTTAACGATATCCTTTGCTTACCGCTTCAAAACAATCCCAACTGGACCGAAGAGGAAATTCAGCGGGAATTGGATAATAACTGCCAGGGGATTCTAGGTTACGTAGTACGTTGGATCGACCAAGGAGTCGGTTGTTCCAAAGTTCCTGACATTCAGGACGTCGGATTAATGGAAGACAGGGCAACACTTCGAATCTCCAGCCAGATGCTGGCTAATTGGCTTTTGCATGGAATCGTCAGTCGTGATCAAGTGGTGCAAACCCTCCAGCGTATGGCAGCAGTGGTGGACCGGCAGAATACTGGAGATCCATTATACCAGCCCATGGCACCTTCCTTCAGTGGGGTTGCCTTTCAGGCTGCCAGCGATCTCATCTTCAAAGGCACCGAAGTCCCCAATGGCTACACCGAACCGACCCTCCATGCCCGGAGAAAGGAATTGAAAGCAGCATTGTCTCGTTCCTAAAGTTTGGGATGCTTCATTTCTCGGCCGGATGACGATAGATCACCGCAGGTTCGTTCATAAAAATCGTTTCCCTTTCAATCCTTGCTCCTAGTCTTTCTGCAAGAGCACGTGAACGAATGTTACTCGGATCAATGATACTGATCGGAGCATTCACTCCAAGTCCAACTCCTGCAGACCTAGCGGATGTAACTGCTTCAAAGGCAATTCCTTTTCCTTCGTAACCGTCATAAACTCCCCAGGCAAGTTCCGTTTCAGGCCATTCAATATGGTGGAGAAAACCAGCATGACCACACATCCTGCCTGTTTGACGATCTACAATGTGCCAGAATCCATAACCTCGAAGATGCCAATGGCCTGCAGCACGCAGCAAAGCTCTCCAGACTTCGCCCTGATCCAAAGGACCTCCAAGGAATTTCGAACGCTCAGAACCTGAAAAAAATGCTTCCATAGGCTCCAAGTCCTCAAACTGGGGTGCACGCAGGATCAAACGTTCGGTTTCGAGAATTGGAATCTCGATCATCTTTAGCCCATTCTCTAAGATTTTATGAAGAATAAAGGAAAAATCAGACGTCTGTCAAAGCCTTGAGGGGTATTAGAGCATGGAGAGCAAAACACCGGCTGCAACTGCAGAACCAATGACACCGGAAACGTTGGGCCCCATCGCGTGCATGATGAGGTGGTTCTGAGGATTCGCTTCCAGTCCGACATGGTTGACAACACGTGCAGCCATCGGCACAGCAGAAACACCAGCAGCTCCGATCAAAGGATTAATTGACATTGAGGACATGCGATTCATCAGTTTTGCCAGTAACACTCCAGAAGCGGTGCCAATGGAAAAGGCTATCACTCCGAGGATCAGAATGCCTACGGTCTCAAGGTTCAAAAAACGTGTCGCCAGCAATTTACTTCCTACTCCGAGGCCGAGGAAGATAGTGACAGTGTTGATCAGGGCATTCTGCATTGTGGATGAAAGCCGTTCGATTACCCCGCATTCCCGTGCAAGATTACCAAACATGAACATCCCGATCAGAGGCGCCGCCGAAGGAAGCAGTAATGCGCAGAGAATTAACACCAGCAAAGGGAAAATTATTTTTTCTCGGCGAGACACATAACGCAGTTGCTGCATTTCCATTTGGCGTTCCGATTCTGTCGTGAGCAGCTTCATGATCGGAGGCTGGATCAAAGGCACCAAGGCCATGTAGGAATAGGCTGCGATTGCAATGGAACCAAGAAGTCTTGGTGAAAGCTGACTTGACAGAAAGATCGCCGTGGGGCCATCTGCTCCACCAATGATGCCGATTGATGCCGCATCACGAAGGCTAAAATCGATGCCTGGGATCCAGTTCAAAGCAAGCGCCCCAAGCAGAGTGGCAAAGATCCCAAACTGTGCGGCACCACCCAAAAGAGCTGTCCTGGGGTTGGCCAGCATTGGTCCAAAATCGGTCATCGCACCGATGCCCATGAAAATCAGAAGCGGAAAGATCCCAGTAGTGATCCCCATTTCATAGACATAATAAAGCAACCCACCTGGTTCACTCATTCCAGCACCAGGAATGTTCGTCAGGAGTGCTCCGAATCCTATCGGAACAAGAAGTAGAGGTTCAAATTTTTTCTGGATGCCTAAGAAGAGCAAGACCAAGCCCACGAGCATCATCACCACCCGTCCAATGCCTTCCGACCAGTCCATCTCCTGTCCCCGAATCATCCTAGCCAACCCTGTTGAATCCTGAAGTTCCTGAAACATCACCTGCAGATGAGGCTCTTTGAATTCGGGTGAGGCGGTGCCGCTGGTCTCGATGATCAAGGGTTTCACCTGAAGCACCCCCAGCATTTCCCCGTCTTTGAAACTACGGTAGGGTTTCAGTTTCCATTCAGTAATGCTTCCTGAAACTCCTGCACGGATTGTCAATTTGCTTCCATCCGCACGTTTCATCACTGCCAGGGTGTCTCCCGCTACTACAGATTCTCCCTGCCTCACCAGGACTTCCGAGACCTGCAGAGGCCCCCTTGCAGTGATGGTGACCCGGTCAGGAACGGCTTGGGCATTGAGTAATCCCGGAAGTGTCATGACCGGGATCAGAAGCCAGAAGCTCATGCGAGAGAAGATTTTGCGGAATTGCAAAATGCTAAGGGGATGCATCCCTATTTTCATCGTGGATGATTTTCTCAGAAACTATGTTTCAACTGGAAAGTGACAGCAGAGGGGTTCCTGCCTGGACGGTGTCTCCATCGGAGACATGCAAATCCACCACGGTTCCTGCAGCTGGCGCTTTAACTTCGGATTCCATTTTCATTGCTTCCATCACCAGCAGTGTTTGATTTGCGATGACCTGGTCTCCCGCTTTGACTTCAAGTCGCAGAATGTTTCCCGGAGTCGGAGCTTCCACCACCTTTACTGCAACAGCTGGAGCAGAAGCCTTTTGCGCAGGAACTGGAGTACTGACAATTGGATTCCCCCCGCCTTCGGCAACCTGTACCTGGTAAGCTTTTCCTTCGACGGTGATCGTGTATTCCCGAAGCCCCATTACAGAATCCGCAGAAGCAACCGTAGTCGGAGCAACGATCTTTTCAGCCTTTGCCGCCTCGGTGCTCTTCCGTCGGATGTTTTCCTTGGCATTGCCCAGTAGAAAATCGATGCCTTTGCTTTCACAACTTGAAGCAATGAAGACATTTTCATCATTAACCGCCAACCCATTTTCCTGAAGTTTTTTTTCTGCAGCAGGCCTTCCGTCTTCAAGAATGTCCAACGGATCCTCGTTGAAGACAGGTTTGTCCAATTGCTCTGAAGCGAGTTTGACGATTTCAGGATCAGGCTTCGCAGGAGTTCTGCCAAAATAACCGAGCACCATATTTCCGTACTGCGGATTGATCTTCTCCCAACGTCCCTGGGTTGCATTCAGGTAAGCTTGTTGAAAATAAAATTGTGAAACCGGGGTAACCGAAGTTCCAAATCCCCCAACCCGAATGACCTCTTCCATTTCCTTGATCACTTTCGGGTAGAGATGGAGTGTTCCGGTATCACGCATCATCATCGTGTTTGCCGTTAATGCGCCTCCAGGCATCGGTGAAAAGGGAATCAATGGTGAGACCATACGTGATTCGGGTGGGATGAAATAATCACCCATGGCTTCTTCAAACACCTCTTCAACCTTGATGTATTTCAGGGGATCGATGTCCAAAGTGTAGTCGGTACCCTTCATCGCGTGCCACATAGAAAGAATGTCTGGCTGGGCCGTGCCTCCGCTGACTGGGCTCATCGCCAAATCAATCCGGGTGATACCCGCCTCGATAGCCGCGAGGTATTGGCTGATGCCGATGCCTGCAGTATCGTGGGTATGCAGGTGTAGGATCATGTCTTCAGGAACCATTTTCCGTGCAGCTTGAATGGTCTCATACACCTTCCGCGGGTGAACGGTTCCACTCGAATCCTTAAAACAGACGGAGTGAAAAGGGATATCTGAATCGAGGATATCCTTGAGCATCTTTGAATAATCTTCTTGCGTGTGTGCCCCTTCGCACCCTGGGGGGAGATCCATAATAGTGATCACGATCTGGTGATGCAGACCTGCCTCGGCAATACGCTCTCCTGAATAACTGAGGTTTCGTAAATCGTTGAGTGCATCAAAGTTACGGATGGTGGTGATCCCATGCTTTTTGAACATCCTGGCATGCAAATCGATCATGTCCCTTGGCTGCTGGTTGAGAGCCACCACATTGATACCTCGTGCCAACGTTTGTAGATTCGCGTCCGGACCGGTCGTTTTTCTGAAGGAGTCCATCATGTCGAATGCAGATTCGTTGCAATAGAAGAAGAGACTCTGAAATCGTGCACCCCCGCCTGCCTCAAAATAGGTCGTCCCAGCATCCACTGCGGCTTCCAGTGCCGGCAGAAAATCCCGTGTCGCTGCACGAGCTCCAAAGACCGATTGGAACCCGTCACGGAAGGACGTGTCCATGAATTCAATGCGTTTCTTTGACATTGTTTGTTTTTGCTTAAGTGATGATTAACTGCCGACGCTCGGCTTCATAAGATGCAATTGCTGCAGCGAAGACTGCTGGTGGAACCATAGTTTCCTGTGCCACCTCATTTTTCAAGGGCACTTGCCTTAGACGCTGTGCTTCTATCGTGGTGTGTGTCCGATTCAGGATTTCGATCAGCTTGATGAAGACAATCATCAGCAACAGAAAGAGCAACACCATCAACATCCCCACAACCATTAATTTGAGCCCGGCACTAAACATAATTATTTGTCAGGATGGTTCTGAAATTGTGATCCTTTAATATTCCATGATAAACTTCATGACACTTAATAGGATAAGGTATTTTACGTAAGCTTACAGCTTCTTTTTACTTAAATGTGATCCGTTTTCTCGCAAAGCATTTCATGATCATTTCAATTCAGGTGAACCGATGAACCTCAACCACAAGCAGATCGATTCCTTCCAGCAGCAGGGGTTTCTAGTCCTTGAGAATTTTGTCAGTGAACCGCAATGCGAGGCACTACGTCAATGTGCCAATAAACTGGTTGAGGAATTCGATCCTGGTGAAAGATTCAGCATCTTCACCACCAATGAACAGACGCGCCATTCCGATCTCTACTTCCTTGAGTCAGGAGACAAAATACGTTTTTTTTTCGAGGAGGAAGCATTCGGCCAAAATGGAGAACTAGTCCAAGAGAAAAACCTTTCCATCAACAAAATGGGTCATGCCCTGCATGATCTGAATCCCGTCTTTGATCGTTTTTCCCGAAATCCGGATCTGGCAAATGTGGTCCAGAATCTTGGTATGCAAAAGCCTCTACTGCTGCAATCGATGTACATCTTCAAACAGCCAAAAATCGGAGGAGAGGTTCATTTCCATCAAGATGGAACCTTTCTCTACACCAAACCACATTCTGTCACAGGCTTCTGGTTCGCCCTGGAAGACGCTGACCGTGAAAATGGATGCCTATGGGCCATTCCAGGGGAGCATCGGAATGCACTCAAATCCCGCTTCTTCCGAAATGAAGAAGGTGATGGAACTGAAATGGAAATCTGGGATGAGACTCCCTGGGTGAAAGATGATGCTGTACCTCTCGAAGTTCCTCAGGGAACCCTGGTCATCCTCCACGGGAAACTTCCTCACATGAGTAAAACTAACCGTTCAAGCCGCACACGACATGCCTACACCCTGCATTTGATAGAGGCAGACACGCACTACCCGGATTGGAATTGGCTCCAACGTGGTTCGGAACTTCCACTCCGGGGATTTGAATAAAATCTGTTCAGGTCAATCGGACCAGGTTTCCTGATCCTTCATCAAGCGGCATACCCCTTTAGATGCTGCATCCAGCAAAGCTGCCCCTTTTTCCGCAGAGGCAGCAGAAGGACAACCAATCACCCCATTGGGGCTCATACTTTTGAAAGACTGCCAACGGTAGGATCCTGGCCCCATCATTTTTAAATCCAGTGGACCATCCGCCTTCTGCAATGCTTCCTGATCCACCAGTTCTGGTTTCAGATACAAAAGCATCGATGTTTCTGCTTCACCGGCATGGCGGACGTTACTTTGTTTCTCCAGAATTTCATCAAAAGACTTGGCAACTTCGGGTAAGGTCCAATAGGTACAGACAAGAATCCGCAAATCCAACTCATGTTTCAGCTCTGCTGCAATTACATGCAGGGCGTGGATGTTGCCGCCATGACCATTGACCACACAAATTCTTTGAAAACCATGACGCCGTATTGACTTGCAGAGGCAGTGGATGAGAGAGTGATAAGTGGAATGATCGAGGGTGAAAGTTCCACCCAAATCCATGTGGTGTTCTGCAAGCCCACACCATAATGTCGGAGCAACCAGGGCTTTCCCTTCCGGTTTGAATCGGGAGGCTGCTCCCAGAGAAACTTCTGTGGCCAGCAAAGCATCCACCTGGACCGGCAGATGCGGACCATGCTGCTCGGTCGAGCCTACCGGGAGGATAACGATGGTATCTTCTTTGGCCAGGGATCTGAGCTGAGGCGCACGAAGACGGTTCCATTCCAATGCAGACATCCTTCTTTCTCCTAAAAAATACTAAGTTAATAATGAAACTGAATTGATGATTGGTTTTGACTATAGGATCATTTTTTGGCTCAGACAACTCAAGCTTCTGATTTATTAAAAACTATAATGAACGTTAAAGATCTGATGGAACACGACCAGAACGACCCTCTCAGGTCGTTTCGTAAACTTTTCCATCTCCCGAAAGGAGTCATCTACCTTGACGGAAACTCACTTGGGCCTGCACCGCTCAAGGTATTTCAAGAGATGGAAACCGTCCTCCGCCAGGAGTGGGCAGAAGATCTGATTCGAAGCTGGAACAGTGCCAATTGGTGGGGATTGACTGACCGGCTTGGCGGTATGGTTGCACAGTTGATCGGAGCAGATGCAAACGAAGTTGTGGTTTGTGATACCACGTCAGTAAACCTGCATAAAGTGCTTCATGCGGCACTTTCGTTGAATCCCGGACGCAACAAGGTCATAGCTGAAGCTGATTGTTTCCCAAGTGATTTATATGTGATTGAGGGAGTAAAAAGTCTACGTCAGGATATCGAAATCCTCCTGGAGGGTAGGGATGCAGACTGCATTACAGATCTCCTCGACAATCGGGTTGGTGCAGTATTGATCAATCATGTGGACTACCGGAATGGACACATCCGGGATATGGTGTCACTGACCCGGGCGGTGCATGACGTGGGGGGTATTGTCATCTGGGATCTCAGTCACAGCGCCGGAGTACTACCCGTTCAACTAAAGAATTGTGAGGTGGATTTCGCGGTTGGATGCACCTACAAATACCTTAACGGAGGTCCTGGAGCCCCTGCCTACCTTTATGCGGCTTCCAAACATCATTCGGAGTGCAACCAGCCTTTGATTGGTTGGTTCGGCCATGTAAGACCCTTCAATTTCGAAAGGAGCTTCGAACCCGCAACCGGAATCCGTCGTTTTGTTTGTGGCACCCAACCGATTCTTTCACTTCGTGCCTTGCAGGCGGGATTGGAAATTTATCAAGATACGAATCTCAATCAAATACGTAAAAAGAGCATGGCTCTTACTCAACTATTTATTTCCCTTCTTGAAAGCGAATGTGCCTCATGGAATCTGGAGATTCATAGCCCACTTGAAGCGTCCCAACGAGGAAGCCAGGTTTCTGTTCGTCACCCTCAAGCCTATGCCGTGATGCAGGCGTTGATTGCTCGAGGAGTGATTGGAGATTTCAGGGCACCCGACTTGATGCGTTTCGGCTTTGCTCCGCTTTACATCCGTTACCAGGATGTTCAAGAGGCAGTAGAACATTTAAAGCAGATTTTGGAAAACGAGGAATGGAACCAGGAAACATTTCTCCAAAAAGCAACCGTAACCTGAATTCCCAAACACCATGAAACCCGCAGATGAACGTTTTTTTGAGGACTACCCACAAGGGCAGATTCTTGAATTCGGTCCTGTTCTAGTCGATCAGGAAGAAATCGTCGAATTTGCTCAAAAATTCGACCCCCAGTATTTTCATACAGATCCAAAAAGAGCAGAGGATTCGATCTACGGAGGACTGATCGCCAGTGGATGGCACACAGCATCAATGGTGATGAGGTTACTGGTAGAAAATTATTTACCCGTTCAGGCCAGCTTAGGATCTCCCGGAGTCGATGAATTGCGCTGGTTGAAACCCGTTTATCCTGGAGATCAGCTGAATGTCAGAACCAATGTCTTGGAATCCAAACGCTCAAGGAGTAAAACCGACCGAGGCATCATCACTACCTTGATTGAGGTGATAAACCAGGATCGTGAAATGGTAATGAGTCTCAAAGCAGTCAACTTTTTGCTGTTGAAACCCAAAAACCTTTAGTTCAACTCTCTTGTTCCTTTTTTTAGCTACAGCTTGAAAACTGCGGGAACCCAAAGCAAGATCAAGGAGAAATAATTGTTTTTTGAACCTTCATCAACTTGCCAACCAACATCATGCCTCTTTTGAATTACGGCGACTGGAAGGAACATGTTTGAACTCATTCTACACCCCTTTGCGTTGGGACTTTATGTCGGTGTGTTTTTCTGTATCTATATTTTCTTCAGTGAAATGGCCAGGCGCAGACACCTCAAAGTAAAAATCAGGGAACTGGAAGGCACCAACGAAAGTCTTAAAAACAGCCTCCACACTCAGATGAGTATCACCGAAAAAGGAAACCGTTCCCGGGAAGAGGAAGTTGATGATCTAAAAAAACAGAATGAAAACATGCGCATCTCTTTAGCAACTTTACAGAACAAACCCGGTGCTGCAGAACTGAAGATGCTTTATACTTTTGACCGCGCGATTTCGATCATGAACCAAAGAACACCTGGATTTTCTGCCGTTTGGGAAGGAGTCTTGTTGGAAGCTCAGAAGGAAGTGGAAGAAAGCACCAGTGGCATCCGTGGCCTGATACGTAAAGTTTTCAAACCTTCGGTCCTGCTTAGCAATGCTCCAGTCACGGATGAAAAGGAGCTAAAGATGGTTGAAGAACCTGGGGAAAAGAACGATTAAAAGAGAGTCCTGTTTCCCCCATGAATCATCCCAAAGGGCCCCCTTCTTTTCATGTCCGACATGCCGTTGAAGAAGATGCAGATTTAATCGTCGCTTTCAATCAGGCGATGGCTCTGGAAACTGAAGGCAGAGCCTTAAAAGATCAGGTTATCCGTGCAGGAGTACAGCGTATTTTTGACGAACCGGCACATGGTTTTTATCTGGTTGCTGAAACAGCAAAAGAGACCATTGCAACGCTGATGGTGACCAGGGAATGGAGTGACTGGCGAAACGGACAGTTCTGGTGGATCCAGAGCGTTTATGTAAAAAGTGATTACCGCAGGCGTGGTGTTTACCGTGATATGTACCTTTTCGTAAAGGAACTTGCCTCCTCTCAAAAAGACATCTGCGGATTCAGGCTTTATGTGGAAAAAGACAACCTGATCGCTCAGAAAACCTATCGCACCCTGGATATGGAAGAAACACCCTACCTGCTTTTTGAGGAAGAACTCCCCACGAATTCCTAAAAACGTGAAAGAAGGTTCAGAGAACATTCTCTGCCACTCAAAAACACACTTCATTTTAAATCAAGCTGATGGATTCCAGAGATCTCAAAGAAGCCATCAGTCAACATGCTGTAGACCTGGGATTTGAACTGGTCGGCATCGTACCAATCGCTCCAAGTGAGACCCATCGGATTTACGAAGCCTGGCTGGAAAAAGGTTATGCAGGAGAGATGGATTATCTGGAAAGACATCTCCCCCTTAAAAAAGACCCGAGAAGCCTCGTCCCTGAAGCGCTTTCACTGGTAGCCCTCAGCTTTAATTACTACACCGGGGATCATCCTGAAACCGATGATTCGAGGGGCAAAATAAGCCGCTACGCCTGGGGTGAAGACTACCACAGGATCATTCATGATCGACTCAAGAAGCTGGGTGACTTCATACATCAAGATCTTGGTCTGGGTGAAAAAAGTCGAGGTTTTGTGGACAGCGGTCCGTTATTGGAACGTGAACACGCATGGAAGGCTGGGCTGGGCTGGTTTGGCAAACATTCCAATCTGATTCATTGGAAGAAAGGATCCTGGTTTTTTCTGGCAGAACTCCTGCTGGATCTTCCTTTAACCCCTGACCACCCCTTCACCCGCGCAGATTGCGGATCCTGTACCCGATGCATCGAGGCATGCCCAACCGATGCCATCGTTGCAGACCGTGAGGTTGACTCACGCCGTTGTATTTCTTACCTGACCATCGAACTCAAAGGTCCGATTCCAAAAAACCTGCGTTCAAGAATAGGAAACTGGATATTTGGCTGTGATATCTGTCAGGAAATCTGCCCCTGGAACCGAAAAGCACCTTTGAGCAAGGAACCAGGATTCATGTCCAATAACGATGACTCCATTCCTGAACTCTCCGAACTGATGCAGTTGGACCAAGCCGGATTCCGCCAACGCTTCAAAAATAGCCCGGTGCTTCGTACAAAAAGGAAAGGGCTTTTGAGAAACGTCGCAGTGGCACTCGGTAACTGGGGAAACCCCAGTGCCATATCGGCTTTAAAGCTGGGACTCCAAGATTCAGAACCTCTGGTAAGAACCCATGCAGCCTGGGCTTTGGGGCGAATTAGTGACGAATCGGTCCCATCCATACTTGAAGAATCCCTGAAACTCGAAGAAGATCCAGAGGTGATTCAAGAAATCCGAGAAGCTCTTTCTTTATGGAAAGGGAATCCACAGCAAGAATTGTCACTTGTTAGATTCAGTAATAAAACTTCAACGTGAAGCTAAACCAGTCGGCTGCGGGTCCAAACTCGCTCTTTTCAACCTCAGATGCTCCTGAGGAAAAAGTTCCTGTTCCTTTGAGCCACAATTCTTCTGCCAGGTTCCACTCCAATTCTGGAAGCACCAAAGTGGACTTGTCGTTTCTGTTTTGCATCGAAGCGAAGCTGAACGACCAGAGCGGACTAATCTGGTATTGCAGAGAGGTCATCAGGTAATCCTGACCCTTCAGAGTCACCGGGTAATGGGAATAGATGGGCTGAAGGCTATTGAACCCGTAATCCTCAGGGTGTCTGGTCCCCATTGGATTGCGGTGGAATTCGAAAGAGACGAAGAGATCCCCACTCAACTGCCCATTGATGCCTAAGGTCCAAGGCAGCCATCGTGTTTTTTTTGGGGAAGGTGACACCGGTATTGATTCTTCGTATTCCACCCATGCTCCGTCCAGAGCAATCCCCCAAGAACCAAGCGCAGATTGCATACTGATTCCTGCCAGCCGGTTCTTCCCAAAGGAGGCAAGCATCGGGGTCAGGTCCATCTCTCCAAAAAGGATATGCAGTCGGAGGAAGGAACCGTTTTGTCCAGGATTGTTTGCAAAGCCAGCAAGCATGCCGAAATCCAATTCGGAGGTGTCCGAAAGTTGGTTGCGAAGGCGCAACGCATCGCTCCCTGCACGGAATTCCCCGTCTAAGGGTTTAAAGGCAACCGGTGCAAAAAGGTCGGTGGGATTTACCGACTGCGCTGATCCGAATGACACCGCCTGACGTCCCAAAACAAGATCCCAACTTCCCCAAGTGCAGGTGAGCATCATTCGGTCCAGATCCTGTTCCAAAACAGTTTCTTCACCAATTTCAGGGGTTTCCTTCCCCGAAAAACGAGACTGTAAGTCATCCACGCGGTAGATACGGCTTGTGGAATTCTTAGCGGCGACCTGGTTCCTCAACAAAATCCCATCCTCCAACCAATAGGGCATCAGCTCATAGGCAGCCTCTGCATAGCAGACATCCCCCATCTCGGTACCGGTTTCATAACGAAGGCGGTTCCAAAAATAACGCTGACTCGAGGAGTTTCCAGGTTGTTGTCCAAATCTAGAGACAATGCTCAGCAGACCTTCGTCAGATTTTGCTGGGGAGATGCTAAAAAAGAAAAACAAGAAGAGGCCGGCAAAGAATCTGTACCCCCAAGATGGGGCTTCATCAATGAATCGGTTCATCCCGTTTCAATTGCTGCTCACTGATCCCGGGGGATTGCTTCTGAAACTAAAATCTACGCCCTTTTTAATGTGGATCCTCATTGTGGGTTGTCTTTTTCCTGAATTAGATGAGTTTCATTCACGACGCTCATCCTGGACGATTTTCCCGTCCGTAAGGGTAATGAGCCTTGTCGCACGTTCCATGATCATCGGATCGTGAGTGGAAAAGATGAAAGTCATCTTCTGCTCCCGGTTAAAACGTCGCATCATGTCCAACAGTTGGGAACCCGTTTCCGAATCAAGGTTGGCAGTCGGCTCATCAGCCAGAATCAGGTCCGGCTCGGAAACCATGGCCCGGGCGATGGCAACCCTCTGCTGTTGTCCTCCGGAGAGTTCTGAAGGGAATCGCTTTTCCTTACCCTCCAGTCCGATTCTTCCCAGAAAGTCCCGAACTCGATCCTTGCGTTCGCGGGGAGAGATCCCCTGAAGCAACATCACGTATTCGATGTTTTCCAACACCGTGAGCACCGGGATCAGGTTGTAAGCCTGAAAGACAAGACCGATATGGTTCCGGCGGAATCGTGACAGTTCGGTTCCGTTCATGGAACTGAGCGGTTTTCCGGAAACCCGGATTTCTCCCGAAGTGGGCAGATCGAGTCCACAGAGGATATTGAGCAGCGTCGTTTTCCCAGAACCGGAAGGTCCTACGATCGCAGTGAACTCTCCACGTTGGATAGTCAGGTCCACTTCACGCAGGGCATTGATCTGCAGATCCCCTTCACCGAATTTTTTATTAAGACGTTCGGTGGCAATCACTGTTTCCATGGGCATTTGCCTGTTGTTTTTCCTAATTTCAGAATTTTCGTTTACGCAGCGCCTCCACAGGCATCATGCGAAAAAGTTTCCAGGACGGGTAAAGGGAGGCCACCATGGTGAACCCGAAGGTCCAGAAAGGATATTGAACCAGACGTTCCCAGCGCAGAGCCGGGTAGATCTTTTCCTGGAAAGTGACTCCGGAGAACTCGATACCGGTGTAGTCGATGCCGGCGGTTGCAAAGATCCAGGTGAACAGTATTGAAAGCAAGATTCCGAACAGCACGCTGACCAGACCAAGGCAGGCGGCTTCATAAAACATCAACCGGGTCGCCTGCCATGGGGTGGTGCCGAGGGATTTGATCACACCGAGTTCGAACATCCTTTCATAGAGCCCCATCAGCAGCGTGTTGGTAATGCCGAGACCGATGATGAAAAAAAGAATGATGCTGATGATGCTCATCGATACTCCGGACCACTCCTTCATCATATTCAGTGCAGGCATCAGCTCAGACCAGAGTTGAAGTTTATTTTTCCGGTCGTCTACTGGCAGCATGACAGGCGTTTGTGGAAATCCATCACGGTCAAGATTGCTGAAACGGAAGGCGACCTCATGCACGCCCTCTTCCAGAAGAAGCATCTTCTGTAGCGTCTGCAAAGGCGCCAACACCATGGCCTCGTCCATTTCCCGGGTCCCCATGTGGAAAATCCCGCCCAGACGGAACAGTTCCTGGACCATCTCTTGTGTGTCCGCGTCAATCCCAGTAAGGACAATTCGGTCTCCAAGCTGCAGTTCGAGTTTTTCCGCGAGTTTGCTGCCGACCAGCATGTCATTGCCTGATGCTGATTCGAGGTAGTTTCCATCACGAATCCCCTCATCGAATTTGGAAAGGTCACGTTCTCGTTTCGGGTCCACGCCGATGACCAGCACCGGTTCGGCCCCCGCAGAGGAGGCAAGCATCCCTTGGCTCAGTACTCGTTTACTCCAACGTTCCAAATCGGGGTGTTGCTCCAGGCTCGCGATCCGTTGATCCAGATCTGCGATGGTTCGTTTGACATCCAATTCGTCACGGAATCCCTGGCGGTGCAGTTGTGCGTGTCCGAGGAAGGTGTCCGTGGCATTTCTGACCATGTTTACCGTCATCCCCTCCATCAGCCCGTCCACAAACACCAACGCCGAGAGTCCGAAGGCAATGACGAAACTCGAAAGCAGAGTACGGGTCCGATTGCGCCAGAGGTTGCGCCAGGCGAGTTTCCAGAACATTCAGATTCCTTTCAGGCCTGATTCATGATCTCCACCGGCACAGACCTGGCGGCTTTGAAGGCCGGGTAAAGCGCGACGAGAAAGGCAGTCAATACAGCAGCAAAGGCCGGAATGATCAGAGAGCTTAACGTCGGTTCGCTGAGCAGTTGATCAAAAACCATTCCCCCATATTCCATGGCAGGTTCTATCACGATTCCGTTTTGCGAAAAATACCAGTTCAGCGCATAGGCGGGCAGCAAGCCGGTGAGCACGCTGAAACATCCGAGCAGGGTCATCTCAAGCACAATGCTTCGGAAGATGAATCCGGGACTGGTACCCAATGCCAGCAGGACTCCGAATTCATGCTGACGTTCCAGGGTGTTCATCAGTACGGTGATGAGGATCAGCAGAGCGACGATGAAGAGGATCACCAGTTGGGTGATCCAATTTCCCTCCATGTCAGCAGCCATTGCCTTATAAAAGGCTTCCTCAACCACCTGCCAGGGATGAACCTCGAGCTCTTCGTGGGGCATCTTCTGCTGTATTTCAACGGCCTGCTCACGAGCGTAACCGTCTTCTCTGAGGTGCAGGGCGAGTTCATGGACCCGACTTCCTAGGCTGAAGAATTCCTGTGCGGTCTTTAGAGGGAGATAGGCCCGGTTTACTTCCTGCAACTCTGAATCGGCCTTGAGGAATCCGGAAATGACGAAAAGATCATTGGCGATGGATCCGTCTGCTCCCTGTCCCAGCAACACCACCTCATCCCCGATTTCCACCTTCAGCAGATTCCTAAGCCTGGAACCAAGTATGATTTCACGGTCGGAACTTTCTTCAAAAACCCGGCCGCTCTCAAGCTTGCGGCTAAGTCCGGTGACCTGCTCCTCCTGTTTTGGGTCAATTCCGGTGATGCGGCCGAAACCGGATTTATGTTCTCCAAACATCAAAGCTGCAGAGTGGATCCTCGCACTCCAGGATTGCACCTCCTCATGCTCCCTCAGGATATTTACCAGTTCTCCTTCCAGTTTGAAATTTCGGTGAAGCGAGGGGTTGTCGAGATACCCCTTTCGGTGGATTTGAACATGTCCTGAATGATTTTCCGTAAGCATGCGGATGATCGTACCGTAGGTGCCGTCGGAAAAACCCAGGGAGATGGAAAAGAGAATGAAGGCCCCGCAGATGCTGGAGCCGCAGAGAAGGCTTCGGGATTTCTGCCGGTAGAGGTTGCGAAAAGCGATTTTCCAGACGAGCATGGTTCAGTTTCGTCTTCGCAATTGACTGAAGGAAAACAGGTCATCAGGCAAATCCGGGTCGAACTCGAGGGACAGATAGCGGATGACGGTGCGGCTGTTCTTCCCCAGTGTTCGCATTTCCATCACCCCAGGAATGCGACGATCTTCCACTTGGCGGAACCCCCGGAACTCCATCTCCCGCTTTTTCACCCCACGTTCGTCGAAATAGATCTGACTTACAGGCATCAGATCGTCCCGACGGATGGTAATGATGATCTTACCCCAGACGGTAACCGTCTCTTTATGGGGAATCAGCTCGATTTCATAATATGACTCTGGAGCTTCTGGGTGATCAATGATACGCGCCTGATGATCATCTGCCAGCGTGTTCTCTCGAACCAGATCATCGTTGGTAAAATCAGATCCCATCCACGAACTCATCATCATCGAAGGTGGAACTTTCAGAATTTTATTGATCTTCGGGAAATAGTTCCACATCTTTGTTTCGAGCTTGAGCGTCTTGATGCCTTTATCCTTGCGGGGTGCGAGTAGTTTGATCAGGGTCTTCTCCATCCCACTCGTCCAGACCTCCATCTGCATCGTCCGTTCCCAGTTTTCAGTAATCACTTCCATCTCTATCTTTGAGTAACTTGAATTGCTTCGGTACAGTCGGTCTACACGTTCCAGTAATTCCCTTGCATCCTGAGCCGTAGCAACAGTCCCTCCAGCACAAAAACATGAGAACATGATAATCATGCTGGAAAACACATGACGGAAAATCAAATTTTTCATAAACTCTAATGATTCAAATCATTCCTTAGATTGCATGGCTTATTCATTCTACAACATCAAAGTCTCATTCCAATTACAAGAGAAATTTTATTATCATAGGTGTTATATGATAAACCTCCCGAGTAATTTTTTTTTGCGTCTGCAAACGGATAAGTTGCAGAATAATAAAAAGCATTTATTGTGGTTTTATTTCCAGTAGGAACAGAATAATAACCATCACTCGAAATCAATTGTTGATTATCAAATTTATCCTTATATTCCACTAAATCCACACTGAAAGGCATCGCTGAGACCATCCATTCTGAGAGATTAATACTGGTAACAATATTAAAGAAGCTAGTTCCCGATTCGTGCCAGTATTCCTGGCCTACATTTTGATCTGAAAGGAGTTTATTACTGGAAAGAGTCATTACTCCCGGATTATTTTCATGATGAAATTTACTATCATAAAATACTCCCCCCCACCCTAAACCCAGTGGACCATCAAAGGGATGGTAAAAAGTAGAAGTAAATGCATTGTAAATGGACCATTCAATAGAAATTGTTTGTTTATTCTCCTTTCCATTTACCATTGAAGGGAAACAAAACACATAACATGAAATGAACCATATAACGCATGCATTTGTTGCTTGAAGAATTAAGTATCGAGATTTTATTCTCATCAGGATTCCTCTGTTAAATTGGACACGAAGATATTAAATATCTTGTATCTTTGAATTTCATTTTATCCTAAGGGATTAAGATGTATCATCAGTAATTCTACCAAGCCATTAATGTAAGTAGTTTCCTTTTCTTAGTATTTAAGGTTTACAATTTTTTGAAGCAGGATGATCTTTAGTTCAGTACATTGCAGACAGCAACGATCCTGGTAACTTCAGATCAAATCAAAAAAAACATCGAATCATCACGAAGGGAAGAATACTGTGGGGCCCTGCTCAACCATGGAAGGAAGGAATGATCTGCATTGAATGATGGCCCATCATTTTTTTAAACGAGTATTAACTCAATGCTCACATTCCATAAGATGTTTAAAAGGAATGTTTTCTTGTTGCCGGCATGTATGGGAAGGAATGGACCTTTAGACTCTGCAACCAGCAGACAAGACACATTTGGAATCATCCATGAATTTAATGGACATGGGAATCAGGGGCATGAATGAGAAAGCTGCTGATTCAATTCAAGCGAAATGGAAAGTCAACAACATTGAAAATAAACGAGCGCGTAACACAGTTGCTGTTTGAAATGAATTCAGTTTTTCATCGAAAGGTTGATTGGAAAATGAATATCGACCTTAGAAGATCAGAATAATTCCTGAAAACTTGGTGATTAAATTGGTAGGGTTTATTGTATGTGCTTGAACCGTCATTGCTTATGTCTCAAAAGGAAACTGTACCGTCCATGAATTCGAGGAAACATTACTTGAATTCCCGAGAGCCTTCGAATTGGGTATCTCGTTTTGCTCCACTCATACGTGAAGGAGGACCCATCCTCGACGTTGCAGCAGGTGGAGGACGACATGGCAGGTTCTTTCTGGAAAGGGGGCATCCCGTGACCCTGCTTGATCAAGAGACCGAAGCCCTGCAGGATCTGTCTTCACATCCGCATGCATCCATCGTTCAGAAAAATCTGGAAGATGGTTCCGATTGGCCCCTCAAAGATCAATTCGCAGCAGTATTGGTGGTTAACTACCTTCATCGGCCTCTAACGGATCATCTTCTTGATGCTCTAGAAACTGGAGGAGTGCTGATTTATGAGACCTTTGCACGGGGCAACGAAGCCTTTGGCAGGCCTCGCAATCCAGATCACCTGCTCAAGTCCGGAGAACTGTTGCAGATGGTATCAGGCAGGATGCAGGTAATCGCTTATGAACATGGAATCCGTGAAAACTCACCACTTCCCGGAGTGATCCAACGAATTTGTGCGGTTAAAAATTTGGACCTGTCTTCAAGAGAAGACGGTGATCCACCAAACTGTTCCCTGGAACTGAAGTGATGGGAAAGTTCAATGCATGAAGAATTTTGTTTCGGCAGGATTTTTTTTTGGAATGATGAACAGAGGAGCTTTTCAATCCAAGAACTGAACATCAAGCACCTCTACTTCGATGGTGCCTTTTGGAATCGGGATGACAAGAGTATCTCCTTCCTTTTTTCCTATCAGAGCTCGGGCAATCGGAGAATTGACTGAAATCATATTTTTTTCGAGATCAGCTTCATCTTCTCCAACGATTTTGAAGCATTTTTCATCGTCTGTGTCCACATCCACAAATTTTACCGTTGCCCCAAAGATGATCTTGTCTCCTGACAGTTTTGAAACATCAATCACATTTGCCGAGGAAAGTTTTCCGTTGAGTTCCTGAATCCTTCCCTCGATGTAGCCTTGGCGTTCCTTGGCAGCATGGTATTCGGCATTTTCGGAAAGGTCTCCGTGAGCACGGGCCTCTGCAATAGCATTGATGACTTCAGGTCTTTCAATGCTGGTCAAATGCTTCAGTTCCGTTTTCAACTGATCATAACCCTCCTGAGTCATTGGATAGGAGCCATTCATAACAATCCTGATTTGAGAAAGTGGTACCTGAACCCGTTTGAGAAGAGAACTATATTAATGGAATGCTTTATTTCTGCAAGATAGGAACAACCTGTGGGAAAAAGAAATGCGGAGGAGGGATCAATCGGATCGTAGATTCATCACCCGATCATACTGCTCTCGATAGATGGAAATCATGTCTCCAGGGTCCTCATCAGGCATGTTGATGAGAATGATTTGTGCCAGTTCCCTGTTCATCCCCATCAGGTTACTCAACGCATTGTAGTGGGAAACCCGTCGATCCCAGCATTTTTTAACAGAACTGACCGTATTTCGTGAATCCCATGCGGCATAATACGCCTGATATAGCCGGTTGTCATTAAGTTCTTCGAAATACAAGGCCAGCCCTGATTTGGCTTCTCCATACTGTTGAAAGGCCCGATTTACAACACGGTCAGCACAAGGTGGCCGGATGGTTTCCTGACCGGTCATCTGAGCTATTTCAGAACATCCCTGAAGCACAAAGCCCAAGCTGAAGAGAAGGATGAGAGAGCGCAAAAAAGATTGATGAAATTTTCTGTTTTCCAATTGCCGACCTGATGTTCAAATTGAAATTACTTCTATATCGACAGAAATGATGAGGACTTTAATGTTTTTTAGCGAAAGGTGATTCCCAGTTCTCCTATTGCTTCGATTCGGCCATGCACCAGGTCACCGCTTTGAAGAGGCCCAACGCCGGCTGGAGTTCCCGTATAAATCAGGTCTCCAGGAGCAAGTTGGAAAAGCTGGGATAGTTTCATGATCACTTCTGGAATCTTCCAAATCATCTGCTCCAAATCACCGTACTGCCGTGTTTCTCCATTGACATCAAGGGAGATCGTACCCTTTTGCGGATGACCGATAGCCGTTGCAGGACGGATGGCACTGCAAGGTGCCGATTCATCAAACGCTTTGCCGGAATCCCAGGGACGCCCCATTTTCTTTGCAGCACCCTGCAAATCTCTTCGGGTAAGGTCGATCCCCACGGCGTATCCAAAAACACAGTCCAGGGCCTCTTCAAAACCGATGTCCTTCCCTCCTTTCTGGAGGGCAACCACCAGTTCGATTTCATGGTGCAGGTTTTGGGTGACACTGGGAAAATCCAAAAAACTGCCGTGATGGACCACTGCATCGGCAGGTTTGCAGAAGAAAAAAGGTTCCTCACGGTCTGGATCTGCACCCATCTCGAGGGCGTGTTCCGCATAATTGCGACCGACACAATATATCCGGTGAACCGGGAAATACTCTGATACCCCTTCAACTTCAACAAAAGAAGGAGCATGAGGAGGAAAGATGAAATTCATGAAACAGCCTTTGAAGGAAACAGGATTAAATCATTGCAGATTAAGATCATCAAAAGTCTGACCTTTGGAAACCAGATCTTGAAGAAGTTCGGAGGGCTTCCAAAAGAATGGATCTTCTTCTGAAAATTCCTGAATGTCCTGGAGAATTCTATCAATTCCATACATGTCGGCATACTTCATCGGACCTCCACGAAATCTTGGGAAACCATAGCCATAGAGTTGGACGGCATCGATATCCGAAGGACACCTGGCCACCTTTTCTCCCAAAACCTTGGCCCCCTCATTCACCATTGCCCCCAAGTAACGACGGATTATTTCCTCTGGGTCATAATCCCGAATTCGAATTTCCTTTTTAGATCGTTCCTCATCGATGATCGCCAACACTTCAGGATCTTCGAACCCGTTTCTTGAATTTTCCTCATAGAGATAAAAACCCCGTCCCGTTTTCTGTCCGAACCATCCTCTTTCACAAATCCTGTCAGCAACATGAACATATCGCTCCTGCGGATCCCTTGACTCGGCATTTCTCTTCCTGTTGGCCCAGCCGATGTCTCCTCCAGCCAGGTCGAACATCTGGAAAGGCCCGATCGGGTATCCAAAATCCCTCACCGCCTCATCGATCCGGTAAGGACTCGTTCCATCTTCCATCATGTAACCTGCGACCTTAGCATAGGCGCCCAGGATGCGATTGCCGATGAAACCATCAGAATTTCCTGCACGAACCGGGACTTTCCCCATCCGGTTGGCCAATGCAAAGCCTGTTGCCAGTGCATCATCTGAAAGCCTGGAGGGAACCACGATTTCAAGCAGCTTCATGATGTTTGCAGGTGAGAAAAAATGCAGCCCAAGAACATCTTGCGGTCTTGATGTCGTGGATGCGATCTGATCGATATCAAGATAGGATGTATTGCTCGCGAGCACAGTTCCAGGACGGACGCATTGATCGAGTTTCCGGAAGACGTCCTTTTTGACCTCCATTTCCTCAAAAACCGCTTCTATCACCATATCTGCTGAAGAAACCTTTTCAAAATCCGTCGTAGGATGATAGCGACTCAGAATTTTCTGTTTTTCATCGGAACTCATCCTGCCTTTGCTGATGTGGCGGTCATAGACCTTCTCCACGTTGGTCCGACCTTTATCCAAGCTTGCTTCATCGCGTTCGATCATCACGACATTCAGACCTGCATCCAGGGCAGCCACGGTGATTCCTCCCCCCATCGTCCCACCTCCGAGGACGGCAAGGGTCTCCAGTTTTCTTGGTTGGACGTCACGGATTTCATGGATTTTCTTGCAACGGCGCTCCGCAAAGAAAGCATGGATCAACCCTTTTCTTTGGGGACTTTCCAGGCACCTGTTAAAACTTTCACGTTCAAATTGCAGCCCTTCTTGAAACGGAAGGCTGAGGGCATTTTTAACGCAGTCTATGATTTGAAATGGGGAGTAAAGCCCCTTGGCCTTTTTTCCCCAAACGATTCTTTGGTCCTCGATGGCGTTCCTGTTTCCACCCTCATCTTGCAACCCCTCCGTTCTTTCCCTGGTAGCAGTAAAGGATTGTTTCTCTTCAAGCACCTCCTGAATTATTCCCCTGGCCGAAACCGTCAAATCTCCTGTTTCATCCACCCAGTCGATCACTCCGTATGACAAACCCACCTGAGCGGAAACAGGATTGCCATTCAACATCATTTCCAGAGCCTTTTCTGCACCAATGATGCGTGGAAGACGCTGGGTACCTCCCGAACCAGGGAGCAACCCCAGATGAATTTCTGGCAGTCCGATTTTTGCTGATGGCACCGCAATCCGGAAATGGGCGGACAAGGCCAGTTCCAGTCCTCCTCCCAGGGCGGTTCCATTGATTAGTGCAAAGACAGGTTTCCTGCTTGATTCGATCAGGTTGCAGATTTCGGGAAGCTGAGGCCCTTGAGAGGGTTTTCCAAATTCCTGAATATCGGCACCCGCGGAAAAAAACTTTCCTGACCCGATGATCGCCAGGGTCTCGATTCCCGGATCCTCCAGAGAATCATTAATTGCTTTCATCAATCCTTTCCGGACTTCATGTGAAAGGGCATTCACAGGAGGGTTGCTGATCGTGATCAGGGAATTGGTTTCTTCTTGATTCAGGACGACTGCGTCTTTCATGGCTGGACTTCAAGCTAGGAAAAGTTTTTAATGAATTCAATTCATTGGTCATTATGACTCAAAGTTAATGAACTTGTCATATTCATGTTCTACAGGAAAGTATCAGGTGTTCACACCAACTTTAGAAGATGTTCTTTTTTTTCATGAAAGCGGGTCTGAATTCACACAAGGAGTGCCGCTGATAGAGTCATCTTCCGAGGGGTCACACAAACCCGGAGTATCCAGGACACCTCGCTTTCTGTCATTGGTGACAACGCATTGCAAAGGATGAACATCGCCCAGTGTTTTGCAGGTTCCCCGGAAACTCCGCCTCCACCAGGAAGCCGATTCCTTCTGTAGCCTTTTTTTGTGGCGAGTATGGCGTTATTGAGTTGTTGGGTCCCTTTGAGAACTCCCAAACCAACTCCGGGTGTCGTCAATGATAAAGACAGGAGGCTCACGCGTTACGTTCGGCACGGACCATCATGAACTTGAGGGATTCTTCTTTCAAAACCTTTCCACATAGCCAGGCTGTCGTCAGGATTTTGAACCAGGCCGGCTTCCACCGAAGTCCAAGCCTCAACTGTTTCGACCTCCTCCCGATGAAGGATGCAAACCCTCCGAACACCGGTTTAGTGAAATCCTGCACTTTCACTTTCTGCCAGCCTTGCTGTCTCATTTCTTGAATCAAATCCTCCTCGGTCCTGAATTCTTTGGAATCAATATCTGCCTGTTGAAATAGTTTTTTTATCCAGGGAGAAAGGGGTTTCTCAGAATTCAAACAAAAAAGATGGAAACCCAATCGCCCTCCAGGTTTCAGCATTCTGAGTGAAGCCCCAAGAAAATCCTGAATCGATGAAAAATGATAGGCGGCGTCCACACACAGAATTGCATCGTAACAGGCTTCTACGGATGGGGAGGGAGGTTGATGTTCGGCAAAAAATGCTTCTGCTTTGGACGCGATCAGATTGTCCAGGTTTCCAGGAGGATTCGCCTCAAGGTAGTCAACACATTCCTTGCGGAATTCCAGGGCATCGCACTTCTGATTTCCAAATGCTTCCTGCCAAAGCCAAAGCCCAGCACCATAACCACAAGCCAGTTCGAGTAAACAATCTCTTGCCTTGATTCCAATGAATTGTCCCAGTCGGAGGGCCAATTGCTGGCAGGCATACCTATAATCTTCTGTTTCGCTCCAGTCTCCCAGATTGATCCATGGAGCTGGAATCCACTCATCCTGGAGCAAAGTATAATCGATCCCTTCTCCAACTTCCGGCCAAGGCTTCTTTTTCAAATTTTTAGAATAACATCAATTATATAATCTGATTTTCTAAAATATAATCTTCAGAAACAAAGCGGCACAAGGCTTTTTGTGCATCAGATACGGCATCTTACTGTGAACTCGTGTCCACACCCATGGTTAAGCCCCAGACGTTTTAATATCATGGGTACGGCTATGCTTTGTTATCTGAAAAAGCCCATTAGATTGGCTACAGCGGAACCATTCATTCGCAGAAGGGAGATCACGCATCACGGTTTATCCATCTGAACACGAAAACGAGAAAGGCTCTTTGGAATTATTAAAGTCAATTTGAACCTATAGATGAAATAAAATCTTTTCCCTGAGCCTCAACGTTGAGGCTCTGACATGCCCATAAAATAATACACCTTTGATATCGAAGACTACACAATACGCTTGTTGTATGCTGTCACCGTAACAGCTTGTTTGCCACCGACTATTAGTGCCCATTCTCTGTCCCATCAACACCATTAGCAGAGCAGTTCTAAGAATACCGATGAACAGGCTTTAAACATCGATCGAGTTCATGACCGATCCTTTGATTCAGGTTTTTTATCCATTCCTTTTCGATTTTGTGGAAATTTAAATTTACATTTATCGCCATTTATCAATAGATCCCCACTTGTTGTGATCAAATAATCACCTTTAGCGGGTGGACCTGAACAAGATACAGGAATTCTTTGAGATGTTTGATACCTCTGATACCTTTGACATCCGGAAAAAACAATTGAAAATGAAAGTAAAACTAATGTTGATAAGAAAAAAAATCTCATGAGCGTTCCTTTGAAAGAGTTTGATGAGAAACCTTTTAATGACAGATTCTGGATCTAAGGTCAATGGACTGGGCGGTATAGCTTTGTGGAGTTTTTGATCAACCTGGAGGGCAAATTTCGAGTTTGTCTGTTGATTCTAAGAATGTAATCGAGCTTTTCTTCAAGGTAAATGATTTCACAACCGTTGATGCGCATCAGCATGTGTGGTAGAAGGCGCATCTGCTCATCAAGTAGTTCCTCTTACATGGACGGATACTTGGCAACAAGTGCATCAAGCAGATCCTGTGCGTTTGCATTAGGTTGAAGATCCACTTCAATTGTATTTTGTCCAACAATAGGTCTGAGTGCCCCGTATAGTTTGATACCCATATGACCGATCTTTTGATTGAGATTTATGATGAACCAATTTTCGCCAGATTCTGGATCTAAGGTCAATGGACTGGAGCAACCGTTCCCCTGGAGGGTTCACTAAAAAATTATTATTCATGAAATGCAATTTCAGAGAAGCTTACTTTTTTAATTGTGATCCTCCCAAGGTAAATAATCTTCTGTATCAAATATAATTTCAAAAACCTATTTTTTCTTCGATTCCAGCACCACCACATGGATCGTGACCCTCGGGGTGAGTTTCTTTCAGCATTTCATTAAAATCTTCACTGGTGGTATGACAAAGAAGATACAAAGATGATTCTTCAAGAAATCGCATCACTTCATGATGTATGTCTTGACCATCAGGATCTTTTGCCAACTCAAATATTCCTTGCCGTCCATAATAATTATCTCTTGGTGTGTCACCCTCAGTAAAAGTCGTTTCTTTTATTTTTCTCTTGGTCAATTCCTCTAACAAGGTATCCCATTGGATTTGAGTCAATTCGGCAATATCGTACATCAATGCATTTCTTATCGGATACATTATTGCCATCACTCTATGAAAAACTTTTTCATCATCCGTTAGATTTTCCTGTGAAGATTTCATCAATTCGTCTCCATCGGAAGTTGGCTTCCCTCGTGCTTCCAAAACATTGCCTGAAGCGTCTGAAGCTAAAGCCTCATGACTCCAAAATAAAAACTCACCATTGGCATTGATGATTTGCTCTGTACCTGGTTTTAATCCTGTTTGATGAGGACTTCCTGTAAAAATACAATAACCCTCATCATTGATTTGACAGGCATACCTATCTCTGGAATGACTCATTGGAGGCGGTCCTCCCCGCTTGGGCCTTAAATCAGAGGCATCACAAGAAGCCAGGAAAAGAAGACTTGCTAATAGAGGGAAAACCTTATTTTCCAATAGAATTTTTCTTATTAATATCGATTCATTGTTTATATTAAAATTTCTGCACTTCATTTTCATAGCAGCCTTTTTTATGAATGTTATCAATTAGAGTAACCCTGCCCCATTCAGAATGGACAAGATACTAGCCTGAAAATGTGAAGGAAATATGAAGGAAATATGTGGATCTAATGGGGATTCCAGAATCAACGAGGATCAATCGAGGACTTCAAACAAACTACGTGTTTGAACGATACGAATGGGATGAACTACCCAGCAGCATCGGCAGCCATCGTTTCAATTGAAATGTAATCATCTCCTTCTCCAGAATTTAAGGATTTAGGGAATTCAACTCTAACATTAAATCAGCTTATTTTTGACAATCCATGATTACAAGTTTCTTTTGATTTATATGTTGGCATCCTTGAACTCTTATGGAATATCGCCAAGCGCGTAATTGGATATGTTACTCCCATAACGTTCATGAATGCTGTTTTTTCAGGAACGATGTTGTTCCAAAAAAATAATGACACATACTTTGAACAAGGTGGTGTTAGATTGAAACAATCCATCACGCGTAAAGGATTTTTACCTTAGGGGAAAAAAGGGGATTTCGATTCCCAGACGAATCAAACAGGCTCAGAGATAGAATTCAGGTAACCCTCACAGGATAAGGATATCCCTCCCTAGGAGGGGATGACTCCTTGTTCAGTTTGGTTAAAGTTCGAAGTCTCTTCTTTTTTCTTCAACGCATAGTCGAACGAGGGTTTTCAGTTTTTCCGGTGCAACCCGACGCGGATCTGAAAGGTACGCCTCCCTGTGCCGGCCGGACACCGGTTGGAGGTTTCTCTGTTCAGCTTCTTTCATCAGCAGCGAGTAGGTTTCTCCGAGTTTCTCGTAGGGTCCCAGGTGAAGCAGCTGCAGCCATCGTCCACCGTTTTCAATGACCCTTTCAGGAGGAGTCAACTCGAGTCCCTTTCGTTCCTGGATGATGCGTGCCGTATCATCGATCTGCTTTTCTGTCACTTCCGGGGGAACTCGAATCTGCAGGGTCCAGCTCCAATCTTCAGCTGAAGTGGTAGCAGGATCAAAATCCCCCCATTTGCACTCGAGGGGCAGGATTTTGAAATCAAGCAGTCCTGCCCCCTTGAGCGTGAACTTGAGGGTGTAAACGAAACTGTAAAGCGTCTGGATCGCGTCGGCATATGCTTCACCACCCGGTTTACCGATACCTGAGACGCTGAGACAAACGATTTCCCCGCTTTCATAATCCAGCAATTTCTTACTGCCAGAATAAGCTTCTCTAGTCTGTTTGCGAAGATCAATCACTGCTGGTGTTTCGTTACAGTTCTTCTCCTTGTTCATCCTGACACCTCTCCGGAGGTTTTTTTTGTAACCGGAATGCAGAGCAGGCTGACCAGGTCCTCCGGGGGGGTCGAATTCGGGTCATTGAGGTAGATTTCAACGCACGGAGCGTCCCGGCATTCCCATTGATTGGCCGGGATGTAATCCGCATAAAGATAGGAATAAGTTTGACTGAAATCAGCATAAGACCCTTCATGGGTGGCAACGACATAGGTTCCTCCCGCGATTTCCTGCAAACCAATGTCTTCCTCGGGTTCGATATCATCTTCAACGCGCAGACAGGCGTCATAACGGATCTTTTCCGGAGGAGTGGTTTCAGGATCATCGTAACTGATTCCGAACATTTCAGGACCTCCCGCGAGCAGTCCCTTCGGGGCAGCCCAGGTACAAATCCGGTCCCAGGCAGTACCGCACTCTTCATAGGGACCGAGGTGACGAACAAAGGCAACCTTGCGTAGTTCCCAGTTTTCAATTTTTATATCCATAACATTCCTTTCAATTGAGGGCAGATCCTGTTTGATCTCATCGTGAAAAGAAAACTTCCCCGGACCACCAAGATCGCTCCCGGGTGTTTGTTGAATGGCTTTACGGAAGGAGGAAGGTGAAAAACCGGTCAGGGTTTTGAAAGCACGGCAAAAGGCTTCCGGAGTTTCATAACCGGCGTCCAGGGCGATCCGGATCACAGGCCCGCGGGTCTTCTTCAAATGCCGTGTCGCGCGTTCCAACCTTAAACGGCGGATGTGTGCCATCACCGATTCCCCTACCACAGCCTTAAAGATGCGGTGAAAGTGAAAGGGTGAAAAATGTGCCTCACGGGAAAGCTTGTCCAAAGTCAGTTCCTCGTCAAGGTTGTTGCGGATGTATTCACTCACCCGGCGGACACGCCGGATATGGTCATTCCTGGTATCCGGATTCATGCTTCCTCCATCAGCCGTATCCATGTTAACGCATTCTAAAATCCGCATCCTGACCGTTTTTGCTAAAATTTAAGTCCGCCTGGCTGTGATGCTTCAGTCATGAAAAAATTTGCTCCTTAAGCAAAGTCGTTGTCAAACAACCTTCAGCGCAGCCATCAGGTCTTCAACCAGGTCATCGGAACTTTCCAATCCGACCGACAGCCGAACCATCGAGTCCGAGATGCCGCATCGGTCCAAATCCACCTCTGTCATGTCGCTGTGGGTCATGCTTCGAGGATGCTCCGCCAGTGATTCGGTTCCTCCAAGAGAAACAGCGAGGTGGAAGATCTGGAGATTGTCGAGGAAACGGAATGCACCAGTTCGGTCCGAGTTTTTGAGCAATAAGGTGATCATCGAACCCGGCCCGTGGCACTGCTTGCGGAAAACCTCATAGGCCTGGCCATCGGTATCCGAGAGCAATCCCGGGAAAAGCAATTTTTCGATTTTCGGATGATCCTTCAATGCTTCTGCGATTTTGGAAGCCTTCTGGGCCTGACGTTCCATACGCACCCAAAGGGTCTCGATCGAACGTGTCAGCAGCCAGGCGGTGTCTGAAGCAATCGTTCCACCCAGAATCGTGCGGTATTCCCGTACGGAGTCAATGTGTGCTGTTTCCCGGCTCAGGACAGCGCCGGCGATGATGTCACTGTGACCGCCTAAAAATTTGGTTGCCGAATAGAGGACGATGTCTGCTCCCAGTTCAAACGGACGCTGGAAGACCGGTCCCAGAAAAGTATTGTCCACCACCGTCAACGTTTTGCCTTTCCCATATTTTCCAGCCAGGTTTGAAATCTCAGCAATGTCGGTCTGCCCCAAGGTCGGGTTGGCGGGAGTTTCCAGGAAGATCATGTCGAAGGGGCCGTGTTTCCGGAGTATCCGTTCTACCGTCTTCAGATCGCTGGTGTCCACCGGAAAGGTTTCCACTCCGAACCGCACTGGACAGAGTTGTTTCATCAGGAAATAGGTCCCGCCGTATACCGGGCTGGTGTAGAGAATCCGGCCGCCCGCCGGTACCAGAGCCAACACGGTGGTCGCAATGGCGTTCATGCCGGAAGGGAACACGGCGGCATGGTTGGCTCCTTTTTCACTGGCAACAAGTTTGTCTTCTGCGATCTCGGTATTCGGATTGTTGAGGCGTGAATAAACAAGTCCTGGTTCCTCACCATCATCTCCCGGGAGATGATAGGCCCGTTCAAAGAATTTTGCTCCATCCTCTGCGGAAGCAAACTCGAACGTGGAAGTTCGGAACAAAGGAACCTTGACCGAATACTCCGAAAGTCTAGGACGGTAACCGGCGAGTATGACTGAGGTTGCAGGATTGTAGCTACGTAGAGGGTCTTTATAATCCCGTTCAGAATTCTCATTAGACATGGGGACTCCTTGATTCGTTCAGGTTTCAAGGGTGCATGTCCCTCATACTGGAGGACCACACCCTCCTTTATTCATTATGAACCCCTTTTACGTAGGGTCCAATAATTAATAAAAGGCCCGAACAGCTTTTTTCAGGAAAGGACTCGACTTTGAAACAGTGGTTTTGTTTAGTTTATGCTAAACAAGATTTTCGATCTCATTGACTGAAGACACTTGAAGCCCAAAAAATGTTTAACTATTTTTTACTGTTTCTGGACTGGCTGGTGATTGCCGCTTCCATCTACCTGCTTTCTTTGATGTCCCATGCCCTGCTCTGGGGTTTTGCTGTGGGCATGATGGTGATCATCGGATTATTTGCATTGGGTCAGGCCTTTAGACCCTCATCAAAACTAGGATGAGTAAACTATATGCCTTCGCGGGAGGAGGCCTGGTAGGACTGGGGTTACTTTACCTGACCCGGAGTTGGTGGATGTTATGGCTGCTGTATGCCATTGTCTTCATTTCCGGGGCACAAAACGGTCCCCCGGGATGAAGCAGCTGTTATAAAAAAATCGTCCTGACAGATAAGAAAAATCTTGGATCTTTTGATTGAAAAACCGGAATTAAATTTCCGGGCTTGAAAAAATCTGAGCCCTCCGGTTTTTTCTTAAGGATTTTTCACTCCTACCCGTGCTCATCGGATCTTTGGCGCCCACACTGGTGATTGTGAATCGTCCAGAATCAAATCCATCCTTGGTTAAAGAAATCATGATTGCTTCCGCACGCCTTAGACCAAGTTGTACATTGTTCAGTTTCGATCCCTCTCCATAATTAGGTTTGAGAGGATCTGTGTGTCCGGTGATTAGGACCCTTTGGGTTGGATATTTCCTCAGACAGCGTGCCGCTTTGGAAAGATCTTTCCTGGCAGATTTGTTGAGTGTGAATTTCCCTTGACTGAAAAAAATTTCCGAATTACAGATACCTGTCTTTGGAGAGGGAAAACTCGGTTTAGAATTAAGGTGGGTCTGTTTAGCAAGGTGGATGACAAACTGCGTCCTTGAACCCACACTGCCACGGGTCAGTTTCAGAATCTTATATTCTTCACGTTCCACGTTCCATTCCAGTTCCCCCTGAACGAGATGGGTTTGTTCGATGTTTTCTCGGTAGACCCTTTCCCGATAGGCGGCGAGGTTGATGGAACGGTTCTGACTGGCTGAAAGTAAGATGTCCGAGAAGATGTCCTTTACTGGCCGTCCGCTGATTGGGATGTTTTCAGCAATTCTCGAATCCAGAATAAGGTTGTTGTTATCCGCAGATTTCCCTTTTTTCGACTTCGAATTTTTCATGCTGCTGAACATGACATCATGTTCGAGAGTGTATTTCTCGTAAGTCTTTATTTCCCGTTTAAGATAATGGTTTTCATAAGCCTCGCGGGTTTGTGCCAGTTTTTTCAGAATGCTTCCGTTTCCGTTGTCCTGGTCCATGGAATCCCGTTTTGCCTCCAGTTCAGAAATGTTTTTCATGATTTTTTCAATATCGTCTTTGAGACCATTCCTGAACATAGTGAAATAGGAAATTCGAGTATTGATGGTTTTTAAGGTGTAATCGTTGTTGACCTTCTGATAGGCGAGTTCTTTTTTCAGCCAGTTCAACAAGCGTTGATCCCCTACGTTTTCAGAATTCAGAAAAGTTTCAATATCCGGGTCATTTTTAAAAATCTCTATTTTTAAATTCTTCTCACCTCGGTTCTCGACACTGGTGATTCCCTGGGAGAAAGGGAAACCTTCAACCCGCTGGAACAGGTAAACGTACTCATTCGCTTCATCATCAAAACGGGTTATGTTTTCAGGGTAAAGAAAGGTGATCCGGATGTTCCCGTTCTGAAAGGGGACGTTGAGTTTTTTGCTGTGAAGGTTGGTGAGATGTGCAAGCACGGGTTCTTCAATGTTTCTAAAAATGGATTTGCTTAAAAGGTCCTCACCATTAGAACCAACGGCGGCAATTTCTGCGGTGAAGGGCATCTTGACCGCCACTAGGGAAATGAGAGGAATGTTACGGAGATTACTGATGTATATCTGCTGGTCAACATTGATTTGAACGATCTGCCTGCGGATGATGTCTATTTCTGACTGAAGTTTATTGATGGCCTTAGAGTATTGCTTGATCAGGATGCTGTTGCTGTTGGTTCCTGATTTGTCATTGACGAAAGTACTGAATGAAGCACGGTATTCTTTTTCGAGTTTTTCAAGTTCCTGATGCCATTGCCTGTCGGTGGCGAGTATGGTTTCAAGCCAGCTATTTTCGCTTTGAGGAATTTGGTAGAAATCCTGAATTCCTCGATTTTGGATGATGTGATCCGTCACTGATTTTAAAAATATGCCCGCAGCTTCTTTGTCTTTTCCTGGATTCTTAGGGACCGAATAAAAATATGAAGCAACCTGGCCTGCTTCGTTAGTGGCCTGGTTCGTCGTAGAATCCTGATTCTGTTGGGCATTTGCTGCTACTTCCTGAGCTTTAGGGTTTTCAAGCCAGAAAAAGGGAATGCAGCAACTAAAAATAAAGATCCAGGCCTGTACAATCCTGGAGATTGTTATTTTTTTTGGTAGCATCTTATTAAGGAATCTAAGGATTCTGGATAAATTCATGATCTTTGAAGATTTTGGCATGATGTCTCTCTTGATGGGTAAATAACTCACTCATTTTCTAGAAGAAATCTCCTGTAACCACAAGCAGGAAGTCATGAGAATATCAAACCAACCATACCTCATATAAAAAAATAATCATTCAGGAATTCCTTTTGCATTAAGAGGTGATTTCAATTCATTTGTATTTAATAGGGATATTTAAATGTCATTCATTCGTATCATCACTTTCTTTTTATTGCTGGCTAGCTTCAATGCCGTTTTTGCATCCACAGACTCGGAGAAATCCAGGGAATTTTATCTTTGTGTGAAAGTGAAGAAAAATCCTGTCGAACAATGCAGCAATAAAATATTTGGAAAAAAAGATTCATTTAGGCTCTTCACCATTGCAAGAGCTCAAGTTCAGAACACTAAACCTCGGGTCAACCAGCAAGCTCTCAACTACAAACGTCTTCAAAATCTGGTTCGTTCCTCAGAAGATGTTAACAACTAAGGAATCTGAAGGGTCCTAGACGAAATTGAAGACCTCCACCCTCATGCTCATTGAATACACTTTGATAAAATTCAAAAGCTTTTGAATTAAGTTTCAACGTTTTGTTCAATCCATTGCATTCCTCCTCTGAGCAACAGACGAATCCAAACACTTTGAAAGTCCAACATTCAAAAAATCTTCCATTTTCTTATTCAATTTCAGAGCATACCGATTGGACTATGCACTTGTGTTCTTCTGTATTTTCATAAAAAATATTCAAATATTAAGAAATTTGAATGTTTATTTAACCTCTAGCAAAGGAATTGTGTAATGGAGATTTCTTTTGAGTGAAGACAAGCTTGAGTTTCAAGGAACGGTCATTGAATCGTCAAAGGGAATATTTCGTGTAAAATTAGAAAATGAACATGTTGTGATTGGTCATCTCTCAGGAAAAATGAAAATGCATAAAATTCGTGTTCTTCCAGGAGACACAGTCACAGTTGAACTCTCACCCTATGATCTTTCACGCGGCAGAATTGTGCGGCGGGAAAAGATAGTAAGCTAGCACACCATTGCAGCTTACCTGCAACCTTTTGATTCATGTTTAATAAAATTGGTCAGTTTTTTTCTGAAGACTTGGCTGTCGACCTAGGCACTGCGAACACCCTTGTTTTTTTGAAAGGACAAGGGGTAATCATACGCGAACCCTCAGTCGTAGCGGTGAAAGAAGATTACGCTGGGAAGAAAACAGTCTTGGCGGTTGGACAAGAAGCCAAGCTGATGCTCGGCCGAACCCCTGGGAGCATCACTGCCATCCGGCCAATGAAAGATGGTGTCATATCAGATTTTGACATCACCGAACAGATGCTAAGACATTTCATTCAGCAGGTAAGGAAAAAACAAAGCCTTCTGAAATTTCGCCCTAGAATCGTAGTTGCGGTCCCCTCAGGTATAACCCAGGTGGAAAAACGTGCCGTGAGAGAATCCGCGACTTCTGCAGGAGCCCGGGAGGTTTACCTGATTGAAGAACCCATGGCAGCTGCCATCGGTGCCGGGCTTCCAATCAGTGAGCCGAGCGGCAACATGATCTTGGATGTGGGAGGCGGGACCACTGAAGTGGCCGTGATTTCCCTCTCGGGAATTGTTTACAGTGAATCCACAAGAATCGGTGGAGATCGAGTAGATGATACCATTGTGCAATATATGAAACAGCAGTACAGCATGCTGATTGGAGAACGGACTGCAGAAGATATCAAAATTCAGCTGGCATCAGCTTATCCCCTTGCGGAAAGCCTAACGATGGAAGTCAAAGGCCGAGACCTGGTCAGTGGTATTCCAAAAACCCTTTACATCAACGACACAGAAATCCGTGAAGCACTTTCGGATGTATGCAGCAGCATCGTCCAAGCAGTTCGTAATGCCCTGGAAAGCACTCCACCAGAATTGTCATCGGACATTGTGGACCGGGGGATCGTTTTGGCAGGAGGAGGTTCCCTTTTAAAAGGCCTTGACCTGCTTCTTAGGGATCAGACGGGGCTTCCAGTCATGTACGCCGATGATCCTCTCTCCGCTGTTGCCAACGGGACCGGGAAAGTTCTTGATGAGCTTGATTTGCTTTCTACCATCTCCCTGGACTGAGTCCATAGCTATTTGAATGTTTCTATAAACCTCTGATCCATTATGAACCTGTTTGTTGACACGATTTGTCAACTCACTCGGGATGCCCTACATCGCCTTGATTCCGAAAGAGTTTGGGCGACATCGGAGATCCAGGGATTGATCGAACAGCCCCCAGATGCAGATATGGGGGATTTTGCCCTGCCTTGCTTTAGTTTTTCAAAAAAACTCCAGCGCTCGCCTAAACAAATTGCCGAAGAACTGCAAAATCTTCTGGTTCAGGAAGATCCACAAGAGCAAGCATTCGATGCTCAGAAACGGCTCCCCTTTTCCCGCATCCAGGCCTTTGGGCCATATCTGAATTTTTTTCTCCACGCTGAAATACTAGCTCGCGAATTGTTGCCCTCGATCTTCAACAATCCTTTTTCCAAAGGCTTAATCTCACTGGGAAGGGGTAAGGACCGCTCTGAAAAGAACAGGCAAAAGGTAATGATCGAGTTTTCCCAGCCCAACACCCACAAAGGATTTCATGTTGGTCATTTGAGGAATGCAGCTTTGGGTGATTCCTTATGCAGAATCCATCGTTTCAATGGGTATGAGGTCGTGGGAGCTAATTATTTTGGCGATGTAGGCACCCATATCGCTAAATGTCTGTGGTATTACCTCAATCATTGCAAAGACTCTCCTCCTGAAGAACTTCGTGGAGAGTGGCTTGGAGAACTCTACACACAATCCGTTCATCTTCTGGAAACCCTGGAGGGCGAGGAAGCACAAAAGGCACAGGCAGAAATTAGCAGCCTGCTTAGAAAGATGGAGGAAAAAGATCCAGAACTAAGCAAAGTTTGGGATGAAACACGACAATGGTCGATGGATGATTTTGAAGAAATCTACCGCTGGCTGGATATAAGATTCGACCATTATTTTTATGAATCCGACGTGGATGAAGAGGGCCGTCAGATGGTCTTGCAAGGCGAGATGGATGGGACATTCATACTTTCTGAGGGTGCTATCGGTATTGATCTCGAAGAAGAGAATCTAGGCTTTTTCATGCTTCTCAAATCGGATGGAAACACACTTTACTCGACCAAGGATTTGGCCCTGGCCCGTCGTAAGTTTGATCAATTTTCCATCGACCGTTCCGTCTATGTGGTCGGTGCCGAGCAGACGCTTCATTTCAAACAGGTTTTTGCCACCCTAAAAAGGCTGGGGTATGCCCAGGCGGAACATTGCTATCACCTGCCATACGCCTTGGTCATGCTGCCATCTGGGAAGATGAGTTCACGTGCAGGAAACGTGATCCTTTTTTCGGAGATGCGGAAGAAGATGAGGGAATTCATTCTTCAGGGGCAACTCGCGGAACAAAGCCTGGAATGGGGCACCACGGAAGTGGAAGAAACAGCACACCGGATTGCCCTGGCCGCCATCAAATACGGTATGCTCAGTCAGGATCCCAACAAACCCATTGTCTTTTCGATGGAAGACTGGTTGGTATCTGAAGGAGATACTGGGACCTACCTGGTTTATGCCTACGTCCGAATTCGAAGCATCGGGAGGCAGGTAGCCCTTGAGGTAAGCGATCAGATCGATTTCGCCCTTCTGGAACATCCGAATGAAAAACTCCTGATGAGGAGGATGCTTGATTTTGAAAGAATCGTCTGGAAATCTGGAGAACAGTTCAAACCCTCACTGCTGGCCAGGTATCTTTATGAACTCTGCAGGGATTTCAGCAAGGCCTATGGGACCTGTTCCGTGAAACATGCCGAATCGGAATCCCTACAAGCTGCACGCCTTCTTCTGTTTCATTGTGTGGCGGAAGTTTTGAAAACAGGCCTGGGCCTACTCGGCATCACCCCGCCGGAGAGGATGTGAACTCCTACAACCATCAGAAATGGCCATTGTTGCTGAGGAGCCCGGCCTTGCTGATCATCCTGGTGATTTTACCGATCCAGGTGGAAGCGGATTATTTCAAGTGGGAACTTCAGGTTTTTGCAGAAGGTCCCGGAACCGCCATGCAAACCATCCCTGTTAATGGTGATGATCCTCTTTTTCAATGGGGCAAAGGAGGATTTTGCAGGATCAGTGATGCATGGACCCGTATGGAACCAGAACTGACCATAGAAGGGAAAACGCTACTTTGCGAAAGTGGTAAAGATAAAAAGACCGTCAGCCTTATCTGTCGGGACAACCGAACAGAGCGCCGTTATAACCGCAGAAAAGAACTTTACCCTGAACCTCTTACGGCCAATCTTCTTCTTGAAGAATCCCTGGCCCACGAATCAGCCTACCTCAGATTCCGTTGTTATTTCTGAAGGTAGTCTTTCAATCACCTCCATTACGGTTTCTGCAGACGCACGAGAAGCCCTTTTCAACTGCCCACGCGGGATTCCTTCCGGATGTTCCCCAACATGGTCGCTGACAGCCCTTACCGACAGAAAGGGGATGCCGAATCGGAAAGCGACCTGAGCTAGTGCTGCGCTTTCCATATCCACCAATTGTGCTTGAAACAGTTCCCGAAGTTTCTCACGCTTCATTTTACACTGCAAAAAAACATCTCCACTAAGAACCGTCACAGGACGAAATTCGGGCATTTCTTTTTGTAGTTTCTGCTCAAGCCAATAGGGGGGCATAAATGCAGGATCGCAAGCATCACCAAGAGGGATAGAACCCGTAGGATATACTTTCATCTGCCCTTCTATTAATGTTCCATAATCATGCTGTATTAGACGCCTTCCATAACAGACCTCTTCCAACTTCAGTTCTGGATCGAGCGCACCTGCGATGCCTGCGTTAATCAGAAAATCGATGTGTAACTCTCGGATCAAAAGTGTGCTGGCAATTGCAGTGTTGACTTTGCCTAGTCCGCCTGCGGTTAAAACAAGTTGATGTTTTGGATGCTCGATCTGGAAAACGGGGTTTTCTGGAACTCTCTGGTTCGTCTTTACCAGATCAGGAAATGAATGAATCTCCTCGGGAATAGCGCTCAGAATTCCTATACGCATGGGTTTAAAGCTTCAGAAATATTTTTTGCAGATCCTTGGAAATCCACGTTTTTCACACCATTCGTAAAATGCGCCGCTTCCCGAACGGCATGACGTTGAAGTCAGGAACATCAACAGAAGCAGCATTCCAAAAATCCATATGGAAAACCTTCTTAAACTTAGCCTGTTTCGTTTTTCTTTATGCACGATAGCAACATTTCTGAAAGAATCTGATTTCCCGGTCCAGACCAAATTTGATGAAGTTTTCGTCCTATCCTTCCAGATTCAAAATGCAAGAAAAATGATTTCCATTTTTCATTGATTGGATCTGAGAATAAATCAGGATTGGGTTTATAAACAGAATCCAACCTCTCAAGAGATCTCGCATTGTCCTCCTGATGAGTTCCAGCGATTGGGATTACCAATGCATCTTTGGCCAGGACAGAAAGTTCCCCAAGAATTCCCATACCAGCACGGGTTATGACAAGATCGCTTCTGGAGAGAAGATCTCCCATCCCTTTTTTTATGAACTCGAGGGGATGGTAATGCGGATCTTCCAATGAGACCCCAGAATGCTCTTTGCCCGTCAGATGAATCACCTGCCAGTTTACAAGCCAGGTTTGCAGCCAAAGCTCAACCATCTGATTCAACTGTCCGGCCCCTTGGCCTCCTCCGGTAATCGTCATCAATGGACGTTGAGGATCCAGGCCGAATTGTTGTTCTGCACGTTTCGGATCAGCGTTGAGGATGTTTTTGCGCACCACAGGCCCAACAATTTTCCTCTGCGGTACCCCCTCAAAGATTTGGAAGGATGATTCGAAATAACAGGCAACACCATCACTGAAAGGTTTCATTAACCGATTCGCCAGTCCTGGTCTGACATCCATTTGCAAAATCAAATGCGGAACACGAAGCATGGAGGATGCCCAGGCTATTGGAACGCTGGCAAAACTTCCTGCACTCATCACTACGTGGGGGCGAAACTTTAGCAGGTAATATATCCCGGCAAAAAAACCTGCCAGCACCTGAAAAGGATCACTCAGATTCCGCCAGTCCCAATAACGTCTGAGTTTTCCTGCTGGAATGGCATGAAAGGGAACACCACAGTCTTCCACCATCGAACGCTCGGGGCCACGAAACGTTCCAAGAAAAAGGAACTCACAGGAAATTTCCTCCACTTCCTCAAGTGTTTCGACAAGTCCGAGCAAAGGGGTCGTAGGACCTCCTGATCCCCCTCCCGTCAACATCACCCGATATTGTTGTTTTTCCATGAACTTGTTTTAATCCCAAACCTGAGAGCAAAATCTTCGTTCTTTTCGTTTTTTAATCATTTCAAATATTGCTTCCAAATTGGCCTGGCGTTATGTTTTTGTATAATCAATATGGATTGTTTATCATTCTTTCGGGAAATTAAAATAGATGAAGCAGGGCAAACAGAAAATTCGGATCTGAGGATACTAACCATACTATATCTATGACCAGTAAGACGGTACTTTATGTGGATCATGACCTTTCCCGTGTGGAATGGTTCAACCAACAGGTAAAACCAGAATTGGATGTAGAAACTGCTTTCAATGGTTGGGATGGGGTTGGGGCGGCCATCATGTATCACCCCAATCTCGTGGTATTCAACCTTGGAATATCAGTCATGACTGGACTGGAAGCGATTCGATTAATACGGAGTGAGGAATCCCTCAAGGAATTGCCATTTCTCGGATTCACCATTCCACGTGACAAGTTTCTTGAAGAAGCCTGCATGAACGAAGGCTGTACGACTATTTTGGAAGACCTTTCTGACGGGCTGAGTTCGATACTTAAAAAACACCTCTGATTCAATGTTTCTGCACCAATGAGAGAATTTGATTGGAGAAAAAATTCAAATAAATTCCTGAAGCAGGTCTCTTCTAATTCGATCCAGTTCCTCGGCATCATTTGAGAAAAGCCAGTTTACACCTCGGTTGATCTCACGCGACAAACCATTTCGAGAATTCGGATATCCTGTCCCGATTTCTTGTCCCGCATGGAGATGCTTTTTGACTACATCCCCTCCAATCAAAAAATAATGACCTAATATCCCGGCATAATTCCTTTCTAATGCAATCTGACTCAACTGGGATACGTTGAGCTCTGCAACAGGCATTTTGGCCCAGTTCGGCACACATTCGATTCGTTCCAGCATCTCAGGTTCAAGAGAAATCAGATGATAGTCCTGACAGGGACTGATAACAGAAAAAATCTGTTCAAGAATCAAGTCCTGTTGTCTGCGGTTTGGATAGGGTTCTTGTTTTACTTCTATCATCAGGTGCATTTTTCCCCCGTACTTGCCCACCACTTGTTCAAGGCTCGGAACCTGCGGACATAGGTTTGTCAACGCTTCAAAATCGAGTTCTGCAATCTTCTTGTTGATTCCGAAAACACGATCCAAGTCATGATCATGAACCACCACAGGGACCAAATCCCGTGTCCATCTAAAATCAAGTTCAATACCCCAGATTCCTTTTTGCTCAGCAAGTTCAAAGGCTTCTAGAGTATTTTCCTTGGATTGTAGGTTGTCATGAATACCTCGGTGAGAAACTATCCGGCATTCTTCCAACAATTTTCTTTGAGGCAGTTTTTGGGGGGTTACCGCAAACACCAGATCGCATGCCTCTATCAAGAACTTTTCCAGTCTGGGGGGAAGACTCATCTCATTGCGTACTCAATTCGCGTGAAGACGATTTCGAAAGGAGAAAGTTTTGATAAAGAGGACCAAATTATTGCTGACTTATGTTTCAGCTGATTCTGGTAATGAACTTGAGCGGCCTTAGACCTTCCATGATGCGATGGAACTTTTGCCAATTGACTGGTTCGAGGCTGATTTTTATAGAAGCAAGGTTGCCAGGAAGGGAATGACTGTCTGTGTTTTCAATAGCTACATCCGCAGCGCTGATGATCTTGATGATCTTGAGCAGGATGCCTTTTCCGTCTTGGGCTTGAATGTTCAGAGTATGTTTCTTCTCTTCTTTTTTCTCAAGATTCCATTCCACTTCCAGCATGTTGTCATTTGCTGCCTGTTCATTGCGTCTTTCACTGAAAATCTCACAAAGGTGTCGGTGTATTTCGATCTCCATCTCACGGTTCACGAAAGCCACAATTTTGTCTCCTGGGATAGGCTGGCAGCATACTGCCATTCTTAAAAGTGGATCTTCAGGGTTTTCAATCAGGTAGCGTGGATGCTGAGTCCCGAAAAGATACCAAGGACGCCCCTGCATGAGTTGGCGGAGCCTGCCGATTTTATCAAAATCGACAAGCCGATATTTCTTCAGGAAAGGCCTTATTAGACGCTTTCGTAGACCGAGTTCCTGAAGAAATTTTTTTTCGTTAAGATTTTCTTTGGAAAAAATTTTCTGTACTTCTTCTTTGTTCAACCACTCTTCCAAACGTTCTCCAAATTCCTCCAGTTCCTTCCCTAGGATATCTCTTCCCAGCCGTCTGGCCCTACTTGCATTTTGAAGATTAATGGCTCTCCGGATTTGGACATGGCTTTTAGCGGTTACGGTCTGATCGATCCATTCCCGTGAAGGCCTAACTCCTGGATCCATCAATATTTTAAGACATTCTCCATGAAATAGTTGGCGTTCTCGTGGAACGCGTAGGTTCGTATTGTTCCGGGTTTCCCAGGATGGATTAACCATGGCTCCGATGCAGTGGTTGCCCAAATCGGTATGGATGTAATAGGCGAAATCCAAAACCGTGGCACCTTTCGGGAGGGCGTAAACGTCTCCTTTCGGGCTGAATACCTGGAGTTGTTCTGTCTGTGCATAATTGAGAACATCGACCATCCGTAATTCTTCAGCATCGGCTATTTGGTCAAGCTGTTCCAGGTAGGTCCGGTAATAATCTTCCAGTTCGGAGGTCCTTTCATTCCAGTGGGACAGAATGCCATTACGATTGGATTCCTTCATCAATTTGGAAATGATTTCAATTTCGATCCTTTCACCTTCCAAATTCAACTCCGTCTGGATTCCTTGATATCCGTTCCAAAGTGGATTGCTGATATAATCTCGGATTCGTAATGGGACAGCGCTGAAGTTGGTGTGCAGGAGGCCCAGAGTCTGGTAGCAACTGAGGGAATCCTTGACCAAAATCTGAAAACGTTCCAGAATCCGATCCACGGGAGAAGGGTCAAAAACCTTGGTGGATGGATGAATCAGAATCGCTTCTGCTTCCTGAAATCCCACAAATCCATGTTGCAGGCCGTTTTCAAGTTTTTCACGCATCTTCTGGATTGCGGGAAGCCTGTCTTTTTTTAGATTTTCAAAATCCTTGATGGTTTGCTTGTACCGTTTCGGATAGAGGAGTTGGAAACAGAGTTCGGTATGTTCCTGGCAGATTTCTTTCAACCCGAGCCGACGGGCCATTGGAACATAGACATTGAGGGTTTCTTGACTGATGCGACGCCTCTTTACCACCGGCATATGCTGCATGTCGCGCATATTGTCCAGACGGTCAAACATCTTGATGAAGAGGACTCTCACATCTTTAGCTAGAGCCATCAACATCCGCTGATAGGTTGCCTCGAGTTCTGAACGAAGCGGCGTAGCATTTTCACCTTCATGTTTGACTTTGGTCACGCCCTCGACAATTTGCGAGTACCACGGGCCATATTTTTTATTGATATGGCCTAAGGTCATTGGGGTATCTTCAACGGCATCGTGGAGAAGCGCCGCTATCACCGTTGCAGGGTCCAGCCCGACTTCACAAATCTGCCAGGCAACCCGGAGGGGGTGGATGATGACTGGTTGTCCGGACCTTCGTTGCTGATCTGCATGAAAGGCCTCGATCTCGGTCAGTGCCTTTTGGAGTAACTTTAATTCTTGTTGACTTCCATTGGCACGAACGTAAGCTCTGATATTCTTCTTCAGCTCACCAATCTGCTGTTGATCTGTATTGAATGCAGACGGCTTTTTCCGTGATGTTGAAATACCTTTGTGCCCTTTACCCGTAGGATAGGTTTTGACTTCGGAGGAGGATGCCTCACCATCTGCAATCCCTTCGGGAGTCTGTGCAACTTGAGGGTTCATTGCGGACGAAAGCTTCTGGATTGAGAGTAACCGCTGCAATATCGCAGAGGAGTGGCAGTTTCCACAGGTTTCCAACCAACTTCAAAATCCCTCTTCCATAGAACTTCCCTGAGGTCACGAAATAATTCAAAACTGTCAGAATCAACCCAGAAAAAAAAATAATTTTCTTCTGGCTGCAAACTGCTTAACAGGGATTCCAAAGGCCCCTTGACTCCACTCAGTTGATGCCACCAGAGCCCCGCACCAGGGCGGGGTTCAAAAAACAGACAATGAGAATTGCCTCCCAGCATTTCGATTTCTACGCTGTGTGATTCAAAATTGATTCGCTTCGGTATTTCAGGCGAAGCCCCTTGGAGTTGTTTTTTAATTTTACGATAATATCCCCCCCGATCGAGTCTAAGTACACGATTTTCTCGAACAAGAAAAAGGAGTGCTGCTTTTTGAGAATAATGAGCCCAGGGTATGAGAATTTTTTCCGTTTGTTCCACAACTCTGGTTTCGGGGGTGGTTTGAGGATTGTATTCCATGAATGAGAGTAGGGCCATAAACACAGCAAGAATGATCAGGATGCCAACACTGTTCGATACAATGTCCACCAGCGAATCTAGATTCAGGGTAACTCCATCATCAGGGAGCACTTTACGCCTGGAATTCATGACCTTTCAGGATACCTATGCAATCGCCGGCTTTAAGTCTTAAATTAGGATTCAGTCTATTTTGCCTCTTCAGCAGAATGCTGTGCGGCCATTTCTAAAGCAGCCTTTCGTTTTTCATTTTCTATATATTGATTAAACCATTTTGAAATTTTTCCCGCGAGTTCCGGACGGTTGATCCTTTGGCAGAAATCAGACATTTTGACCATGATTTCGTGCTTCGGGCTGATTCGAATGGCCTGTTCATAATATCCCACTGCAGCCTTGAAATTCCCCTTTTTTTCCGCTTCCTCCGCAAGACTGATTTTTTCAAGGACTTTTTGGTTGGATTCCTTTTCTTCCATTTGTTTAAGAAGCCGTTCCAACTGATTGGCACGAGTCTCATTTTTAATCATCCGGTTCAGGTCAATTCCCCTTTGCAACAGTTTGGGATTTTTCAAAATGGAGATCGCTTTCTCGAATGCTTGGGCTGCATCTTCATAATCGTGTTTTTTCACTGCATTATCCAACTGCATCAGGAATTTTTGATGCAACTGTTTGAGTCCATCACGTGCTTCGGGATTTTTCCCGTCGACCTTCAACACCCTGCGAAAACTCTGGATCGCTTCATCGAGTTTTGAAAAAAGCATTTGGAGTTTGCCTATCCGGTTCAACAAGTTTGGCGCATTGATTTCTTCATAGAGAGGTTCATAAAACTCCAGGGCTTTCTTTCCTCGGTCCTCCTTAAAATATTCTTCGGCACGTTTCAGGATTTGATCAATGTGATAAAGACCTCCTGAACGTTCTAGTAGTTTGTATGTAATAAAAAAATAAGTTCGAGCCTTCATCGTTTTCCCAGATTTCTGGAAGAGGTAACCTAGGTTGACATTACTATAACGATGATAGGAATTTTCAATCAGAATTTTCTGGAGAGAATCGATCGCCTTTCCCTGATTACCCTCAAGTGAGTTGGCCAAAACCAGAAAACACTTATAGTCAGTCTGATTTGGATGAAGTTGCACCAGCTTTTGAAAAGAATTGACGGCAATATCTGTATGAAAATGCTTCAGACTATAGAGTCCTAGAGCCTTGAGAAGTTCAGATGTTTCAGACTGCTGTAGATCATATTCCTGGGCTATGAGTTTGAAGCTGGCCTCGGGATCAATCTGAATCTGTTTTTGCTCCTTGGATTCACCTTGTTCTGGATCTTGAGCGGATTCATCATTTTTATCCGGTTTCTCCTCCACTACGGGATTCTTTGCCTTTTTGGTTTGATCTCCATCCGATTTGTCTTCAAGAAAATCCATCAGGCTTTCGCTGGTTTTTATATCCGATTCTGTTTCTACTTCCTCTGAAGCCTGAACAAATTTTTGAGCCGCTTCCTGGATTTGATAAAGTTTTTCCTCACCCTCGTCGTTATCAGGGAGGATGAAATTAGAAAGGCTTTCGAATTCAGAAATAGAGGAAACTGCGGTCCCATCATATACATCGGCCTTTGCAATGGTTGCAGCAAGATTGTAACTGGCATTTTTAAAATATGGATCCCTCTTCAGACATCGTTGATACATGCTTTTTGCAGCATTCAAGTCACCTTTCTTACGGTAGGTGTTGCCAAGCATGTTGGCCATTTCAGTGTTATCAGGATTGTGTTGAAGGATATTTATCCCTAGGGCGATCATCGCGTCTGGATTTGATCCCTGCATTTCCATATAAAGATCAACGATCAATTCAGAAGCAAAATCTTTGTCAAGAGTGAGTGCCTTGTTGAACTCAACAGAAGCCCGATCATAGAATTGACTTTCCATCAAGCTTTTACCCGCATCAAAAAGATCCCAAATCTCCTGCTTGTCGTCTTTTTTGGAACTTAAAAAACGGTCCAGAACACCCATTGATTCATTCCTCTTTTTGGATCATGAAAATAGTTTTGACCACCTGGATTCTGTCCATGCTGCTTTTCCAGATATATTGCTGTGAAAAACTAATGCAAAAAAGTTTCCGAATTCAGGTTTTTTCTGGAGCACTTTGAAAGTTACATCCATGGTAAATGGAAAATTATTGATTTGCACCATTAATCCAGTCATTTACCGATATAAATGCATCCTATCCGAACCCTGATCATCTTGCAATAAATGGTGTTTCGCTATAGCCTCCAAAAAAAGAGAATGATTTGGCACCAGTTCTGCTAGTACTCAAATGTTCGATTAGAGACTAATCAAAAAAATTCAAATAATTATGATTTTACAGGCACCTTCTTGTGGAGGGAGTTCCCATGGCTACTGAAGAAACCGTTGCAGAAGAAGAACAGGAAGCGTTGAGTGACGATCTTCAGGCAGACCTGGAAGACGACATGTTTTTTGGGGAAGAGGATCAACCGGGCGAAGAAGTTACCGATTCAGAAGATTTTTTGTCTGAAGAAGAATTGGCAGATACCGGAACCGATGAACTCCTGGAAGAAGATCTGGCGGGTGATTCAGACTTGGAGGGATTGCTTGAAGAAGCAGATGAATCAGCGGCAGAAGAAGTTACTTCAGAGGATTCTTTGGAAATGGGCGAAGAGGATCTGGAGGATTCCCTAAATGAAGAACTTTCTTCCGAAACTGATCTGGAAGCAGAAGGTTTGAGTGAAACTGAAGATGGGCTTCCACCTCTGGAGGAAGGGGACCTTGGTGAAACTCTGGAAGAAACGGATTCTGAAGTTAGCGAAGAAAATGATGAAGGAATCGAGGAACTTCCACCTCTGGAGGAAGGCGAATTGAGCACATCTGAATCCGAAGAACCTATCCCTGAAGACTCCACCGACGACACTGAAGCAGAAATCCCGGAAGATTCTGAAGAAAGTCCGGAGGAAGCCGAAACAACGGAAACATTGGAGACCACTGAGGATGTAACCGAAGAAACAGAAGAAATTCCTGAAGAAGAAACCGTAGAAATTCCTGAAGAAGAAACCGCTTCTGAAGAAATAGAACAGGAACCTGAGGCAGAACTCACCCTCGATGAAGGACCTCCTGAAGAAGATCCCGAAACCAGTCCGGAACCCGAGGCGGAAGTTCCGACAGAACCTGCCATGGTAGTTCCTGCGGAGGCAGATGCAACAGACCAATCGGAGAACCAAATGACAAATGAAACGGTGGCAGAGGCCACTGCACCTGCCGGGGCTGCCTCGGATATGCTGCTTCACTTTCAACATGAAGTCCGCGTTGAAGTAGCACGAACCCGCCTGACGGGTAAAGAAATCACTCAAATCACCAGTGGCAGCATCATCGAACTCGATAAAGCTGCAGGAGAGCCGGTGGAATTGGTGCTTGATGACCGGACCATTGCTCAAGGAGAAGTGGTAATGATCAATAAGGATAAATTGGGAGTAAGAATCATTGGTATTGTTCAGAAGTGAGGCATGATGCTATTACCTGATGAATCAAATCTAGACATAGAATCCCATTCCCTGGTCGAAGCACAACTCAATACGGGTCGCTACAGGTGGCTGGATTTGGTAGCCAGGCGATGGGCTATTTTGTTGGAGGACACCCTTTATTCAGAATTAAGAATGATGAGTGTCAACCAAAGCCGGTCTGTGGTATGGACTCGATTTGAGGATCTCTGTGATCCCTCGATGGAACGGCCGATTTTCATCTTCGAAACACAACAGAAGGGTAAGGCTCTGCTGTTGCTAGATACCGATTTTGTCCGTTCCGTTACTTCTTCAGCAGGTTCAGAGGATCAGGGGGAACCGTTGGAAGAGTTGATGAAGAATCAACAGAAAAAAATCCTTGCTATGGTTCGTCCCTTCATAAGAGATTTCGAGAGGAGTTGGACGAAAATTGGTGAGTATCCGCTGGAATTGAAACGAATCACGACACATCCGAAGCGGGCCCAGGTGATGCTCCCATTCGAACGCTGTCTCGTCTTTCAGGTGGAACTGAAAATTGGAGATTTAAGCACAGAATTGACTCTGGGCATTCCCTTTTCAGAGCTTCACTCCCGACTCTCTGATTTTGAAAACTGCCGTGTTCTGCCTCCAGAATCACTCGATCATTATAACGAAAACAACGAGCAGGAACTTTTACAGGTGATGGAAGTTACTAGACATTCTGTCAGTGCACGGCTAGGCACCTTGGATCTCAGTTCAGTTATAGGAAAACTGGAGGCTGGACAGGTGCTTCCTATCGAATCGGACGGACAAGTAACGCTTGAAGTCAACGGTATACCCTGTTTTCAGGGATCACTGGGGTCTTCCGGGTCACGCTATTCGGTTCAGGTCCAAAACCGGATTCAGGATAAATCTCAATCTCCATTGAGCCAAGAGGGAGAATTCAAAACCCTCGAATGGTCTAAATCCTGAGATCCCTCAGAAACACTTTCCTTTCTAGCTGATCAGGAGACGCAACATCCCCCTACTGATCTGACTGATCCAACCAAAAAAACTGAATCCTGGAAGCGCCACACTGACCAGCACCAGTCCAAGCAAGGCATGGTAGCCAAAACGCGCATTCCATTCTTCATATTTCCACTTCAATTCACGGTTGAGAAAACCACTCAAAACATAACTCCCATCCAGTGGGCCGAGTGGAATGAGATTGAACAGACAAAGGTTGAAGTTGATGAGAATGAAAAAAGTTAAAAGTTTCATCAATGGAAAACCCTCCCAGTAAAGCCAACCATTGAAATGAAAAAGATGAATCAGGGCTCCTCCTCCCAATCCGAGCAATAGGTTCATCAATGGGCCTGCTGCTGCCACAAAAGCATCGGCACGCGGATGACGGAAATTCCTAGGATTGACAGGAACGGGCTTGGCATAACCAAATCCAGCTATCAGCACCATCAGGCTTCCAAAGACATCCAAATGCACCAAAGGATTCACACTCAGACGCCCTGCCATTCTTGCAGTGTGATCTCCTAAGCGGTCTGCAACGTATGCATGTGCATACTCATGAAAACTCAACGCGAATATCAGGCAAAATACCAGAAGTACCAGTACCTGTGGTTCCAAGCTGAACAACATCGATTCTCCTGAAAAATTTATGATTTAGAAAATATTCTTACAGTTGAGACGAGGAACAGCAAATTCCCGACTATTTGAATGATCCAATTTACAAAAGCAGGACAAAAAATTCCTTATTTTTATTAATGCTCTCTTGATTATAAGAGGTTAATCGCCTAAAATATATTATCTTACCCCCGTGCAGTTAGTGAATAGGAGCAGGGAAATCTTGGTTTTCAACTCCTCCCTAAAAAAAAGTTGAAAGTTTCATGTACCAGGAAAATCGATGCAGGTTTCGACCTGAAGATGTCTGATTGTTTTCCAAACTGCACGGGTACCCAACCTTAATAAGGTTTCCTTCAATTCAATCCTGGTGTTCCCAATCGGGACATCATCAACACCCAGAACGTCATGGCTTTTCGATGTTTTTTTGACGTAGATGGTGTCGTGCTCGATTTTGAGAGCAGTTTCATCAAAGTGGTCAGCAATTATTTCCAGCTCGACGTTCCAGAAAATTATCAGACGGAAAATTGGTTTTTTTCTGATTTGTTAACCTCAGAGCAAGTGCAGGAAGGTTGGGACTATTTTCTGAAATGTTCAGAATTTGAAAACATGCCTCCCCTGGTTGATCCACATCAGTTCAATCGGATTTTCGGGGCATATCCTGTGCATTTCGTAACCAACATACCACCGGATTGTCTGGACCGCCGACAGCGTAATCTGAAAAAAATCGGATACCAATTCACTTCAGCTCATTGCGCAGGATTCGTCCAATATGACGGACATCCTCCGCAAACCAAAGCAGACGTGATTCAGAATTTGCTGGAAGACCACGAACAATTTTTGTTCGTGGACGATCACCCGGACAACTGCGTCAATGTTCACGAAAGCTTTCCGGAAGCGGAGGTCTGGTTGATGACCAGACCCCACAATCAGGATTTCAGCCATCCGGTCATACGCAGGGCTCTCCATTGGGATGATGTTTTTAAACACCCCAGGGAGGTTGATCACGAGCATTAAAACTTAGACCGCACAGGCCAGATCATTTCCATGAGATCCTCTCTCTTTCTGGTACTGCTATTTTACCTGATCACGCCACCATCAAAATATCTATCCGCCCAAGAAGCTTCAGTTGCTGGACCAACTGGAGGACCGGTATTCCGGCTTGGTTTCTGGGAGATGCTACATCAGACCTACTGGACGGATGAAGACAACACGTTCTACCAGATGACTGGTACGAATCGTTTCCGTGGCGGTAAAGGTTATCAGGGTATTCCTTCTTTCAACGTGACGGATATTTATATACCAGATGGACTTTCCTCGAATGTGAACACAAAAAGGGCCAATGACGGTAATGAACATTCCAAAGTTGACAGTGCGATTGGCAGGATCACAGACTGGCTTCCAAGCTTTTCCCTAGAATATATCTTGCCAACCAATTATTGGGTTGGAGCAGGAATGGGCTTCCACTACACCAACACTTGGCTGGACGACACCTCCGTTCGTGCAGCAACCACAGGGTCGGACCCATCCTATGCTACTCCTTTGCTTCGGATGTTCACCCGCTTCTATATGTTCTCAGGATCCCTCTATTTTCCCGGTACTCCCAAGCCAGGTGGAATTGATTTTTTCTTTGGGTTTGGGTTGTCCTATGTCGAAGCAACCTACGCTTGGGGAATTCGACCGAATCCTGACATCTACAACAATTACGGTGAAGCCTTTTATCTTCAAAAAACGTACATGCGTTCTTCAGGAATTCTACCCATCCAACGTTTTGGACTGGCATCTTCTTCGGACACTTTTGGATTCATGCTGGAATTCATCCGTCTTCCACAAAGAGATCTTCTTGATAATCCCTTTAAAAATCAAAGCTTCATCAGTTCCGAAGCCTACAATGCAGCTTACAATGAGCGAGGAGAAGATCTTCCGGCTAAAGTTGGAATGGGAGGAATGATCACCCGTGCTAGCTGGACCTATTCATTTTGGTAAAACCCAATCTCACCCTTCAAGCAACAGCAGCACTTCACCGGCAAGGTAAAAGGAGCCCATAATCACCAAGGGTTTGTCAGGAAATTTCGTAGCACGCATCAGGGCCTCTTCGATATTGTCCGAGGTTTCCTGGATAGGAAGTTCCTGAGGGTCCATCTCTGAATTGAGAAAACCAAGCAGTTCCTTTGCATCTGCGGAACGTGGGGAATCGAAGGGACATGTTATCAAAAACCCTGAAAAATGAAGTACTTTTTTTAAAGCTGGAACCAACTCCAGATCCAGTTTATCCCGAGACATGCCGAGAATAAGAGTGCATTCCCTCATTCGCCACTCTTCCAGTTGAAATGCCAAAGCATCCAAAGCGTCAGCATTGTGTCCACCATCTAGAATCAGTGTATTGAAATGATGTCCACGCCATGTAACGTTTTTTCTGAGTTCTAGCCTGGCAGGAAGCCTCACCGATTCTAGGATCTCCAGCCTGTCTTTTCTTAAAGTAACAGCTTTAGGATATAGATTTTCGTAGGCCGTCATTGCCGTTCTTAGGCTTTCTAACCAGGGAAGACTAAATCCAGGATGTCCCGTGATTTCCAATTGGGTTCCATCACACCATTTTAGATTCCAAGTATCCGAAGAACCCTCTTTCAGGTTTCCCGAACCATGTTTCGTCATCATGATCTCAGTATCAGCTTCCAAAAAAGGAACGGAGCTTTTTCTCAATTTTAACCGCATCCAGTTTTTTAGAGACTCCTTCTGTTTGGACATCACCGTAGGAATGCCGGAACGGGTGATGCCAAGTTTCTCTGATGCAATTTGAAAGATGCTGTCCCCCAACACCTCTTGGTGGTCCATGCCTATGGGAGTCAAGATACAGAGTTCTTTTTCAGTGATGTTAGTCGAATCAGCTTTTCCTCCCAGGCCTGTTTCCAGGATCACCCAGTGCATCCCGGTTTTTTGGAAAGCCAATAGCGCTATGGAAGTCAGCAGGTCGAAATAGGAAAGGTAGGGTTCTCCATGAAAGGAATTGGCGATGTCCAATGCCTTTGAAGCGAATTGAGTAAAATCCTTTTTGAGGATCAGTTTTCCGTTGATTATGATGCGTTCCCGGATATCGGTCAGATGTGGGGAACTGTAGATGCCGCAGGAATCTCCTTCAGCCAAGATCAGTGTTCCCAACATCAGAGCCGTCAGACCTTTTCCGTTCGTTCCTGCAATATGAATCACCCGCAGGTCATGATGCGGATTCCCGAGCTCCTGCAGGAGTTGGCTTATTCCTTCCAGGCGGCTGATGTCTCGAGGACGGGCAGTGTTCTCATAACTTCCCCACTGCTCCAATTCCTTCAACACACCTTCAAAAGAGGGCATGCTTGGGTTTTTCAAGGTGATCAAACATGAAGCAGCACTATAAGCTGCATCGGAGGGTTTACTTGATATGCTTGAAAAAAGGACGTTCGGTACTTAGAAGCAGTGTGGTGCCTTCCGTGAGGGTTTCCCGATAGACTTCATGGGAACGCAGGAAGGCAAAAAATTCAGGGTCTTTGCTATATGCTTCTGCGTAGGTTTTAGTAGCTTTGGCATCAGCCTCTCCACGAACTTCTTCTGAAATACGGTTGGCTTTAGAAAGGATCTTGATACGATCCCTGTCTGCGGCTGAACGGATTTCGAGGGCTCTTTCATTTCCTTCCGACCGATAACGCTTGGCTTCTCGTTTCCTTTCAGCTTCCATACGACCATATACAGCCAGGCTGTTGGATTGAGGAAGATCCGCACGTTTGATCCGGACATCGGTCACATCGATGCCGAACTTTTCTGCATTCTTACGAGAATTGATGGTGATGGTTTCCCTGATTTCCCTGCGGTTCCCGGAAACGATTTCAATCAAAGTGTGCTTACCAAGAATTTCCCGGGTTTGTGAATAAATTATGTCATCCAAACGTGCCAATGCACCACTGACCGTCCTCACAGTCTGATAAAATTTCAGTGGATCCTTTACTCTCCATTTGGAATAGGTATCAACAATCATTTCCTTTTTATCTTTGGTGAAAACCGATCCCGGGTCCGCATCAAAATCCTGAATTCGGTTTTCGACATAAAAAATTCTGGTAATGAAAGGTATCTTGAATTGAAGCCCTGGTTTCGTCACCGTGTCAATTGCGTCTCCCAGTCTAATTTCAATAGCATACTGGGTTTTATCAACAATATAGGTGCCAAGGTAGAAAATCCCTGAGATTGCTATGGCCACAGCAACCAGCAAATTGACAGCATTGAATTTCATAAACTTTATTTTATGAAGATTTCATGTGAGGCAAGGCATATCACTTGCGTTGATCCTTGAAATACAAACAAAATTTTTGAAAATTAATCCATTGTTGTCAAGTTGATTCCCCCCGACAAAACATGATCAAATCCCTCAGTCGCAACCTGAAAATTTCAAGATCGCCACGACACGATGAACAGATCCTGGCATTGGCCATGCGGCAAATTGAAAAGATGCTCAAGGATATGCAGAACGAAGGTAAGGACCTTTCCGGGCTCAAGCTGAAAAAATTCCAAAAGACGCATCATATCGATTGCCACTGCGGCATGTGTGCAGATGCAAAAAACAAGAAAGATCCCCGCAAACGAGGCCTGCTCGAGGATGGTTTCAAAGTCTACATCGAAGGCGATGGATCTTCTTGATCGAAGCGGCAGCTCAGCTTGACGGCAAGCAAATTGACCGGGAAAACTTCATTATCTGAAGACTCCTCAGGAAGCCCACAACAAAAATATTACTGGAGCCTTCGCTGTAGAATCAAACTCGAATGGGAAGAACTTTGGGATTGGTTTTGTTTCGAACACGGAGCCCTTGGAACCGAACAACGAGTCACTGAAAATGGAAATGAAACTCTTGCTTATTTCCCAGAAAAGAATTCAAAACCTCTTCAAACCCTTCATCACGATTTCAATACATCCATTTCAGGTGATGCTGGTGGAGTCCAACTTCTTGAACTGATCCAGTGTGAGGAGGAAGACTGGCAATCGAATTGGAAGCCATTCTTCAAACCGGTAAGAATCGGCCGCAACCTCCAGGTAATGCCTCCCTGGTTCAATACAAATGAGACTTCGAGCCTGACCCGCATCGTCATTGATCCTGGCAGGGGATTTGGCACCGGGTATCATTTGAGCACTTCACTCGCTCTTGAACTTCTGGAAACGTTTTTTGAAATCCCTCCTGAAAAACATCCATGGTTGTTGGATTTCGGTACGGGTTCAGGTATCCTCTCCATCGCCGCTTGCCTATTAGGATGTGATAAAAGCATTGCCCTCGATTTAGATGATGGCGCATTGACGGATGTGGTGCGTAACGCCCAATTAAACAAGATGGAAAACCGGATATTTCCGTTGAGAGCCGATCAGGTTTGCCTTTCCAAAGCCTTCCCAGTGGTGATCAGCAACATGCTGCTAAGCGAATTGCAAAAGTCTTCAGTAGAATTGGCATCTTCTTTAACATATGGAGGAAGCCTCCTTTGCAGTGGTATCTTGGAGGAACAGACCCCTGAACTGGAAATGACTTTCAGGGATCTTGGATTGGCTCCTTACCGTAGATTGAAACGTGATGGTTGGTCAGCGTTGGAATTTAAAAAACAGGTTTCGAAAATATCCACTTCAAATTCCTGATCATTGATGGCCCCCCTCCAAAAAACTGACGATTCAGCTGAACGAAACCATGAGGATGTATGGAACTTTGCAATCGGTTCCAACCTTCATCCAAAAAAATTAAAAGGACGGGCTAATCTCACGATCAAGGAACTTCAGCCTGGAAAACTAAAAAACTGGAGGCTCGCTTTCAACCTCAGGGGGATTTCTTGGCTCGAACCTTCAATGGCAGGCGTCGAACCCGCCCCGGGGGATGAAGTGCACGGATTGCTTTTGCGAATGAGCCAATGCGAATTCAGGAAACTCGTGCTCAGTGAAGGAGAGAATCATGCCTATCGCCAAGTCGAGGTCGAAGTCGAAACTTATCAAGGGCAAAAACAAAAAGCACTCGCTTTCAGTGCCTTGGATTCCAGAAAAATGAAGGAAGACCGACCACCGACCCTGCGTTATCTGGAATTGATCCGAACGGGAGCCCGATTAAGCGGTTTGGACCCGGATTACATTCACCGACTGGATTCTCTACCGCATTTTGAAAAAGGCCCCTTGACGAAACTGATTTCTCATTTGCTGTTCGACATGATGATGTTTTTTGGAGGAATCGGTGTCCCCCAGATCTCAACCAGACTTTTCAGGGCATTACGGTGGATTGATGGAAGTCTTTTGCCGGGAGTGTTGAAATGGCTGATGAATGTTTCTCTTTTGACTCCCACTCTGACTTTGGCAGCCATTCTCTGTCTTCGGCATCAAATCCGACCCAGGTCCTGAAAAACAAAAAATTGTTATTCAGACAGGATAATGAATTTGCGGATTCATTATCCGGGTGAAAGGATGAAACCTACAATTCAGCACAAATTATCTCCTTTGAAACATGACTGAAAAAGCAGAATCACAAAGTTCAAACACGGAGTCCAAAACCTATAAATTTCTTGGTCAGAGAATTCCCCTGCATGATGGAATTCAGAGGCTCCAGGGAGAAATGCCTTATACAGGAGACCTTGAATTTGCAGGAATGCTTCATCTACGTCTGGTGATCAGTCCCCATGCCCATGCAAAAATAAAATCCATCGATTTAAGCAATGCCTTGAAAGTCCCCGGAGTGATGGGTGTCTTCCGGGCTGAGGATCTTCCATGTGGGAACAAGGTCATCAATTCCAGGACAAGCGCAGTCCTTGCCAAGAAAAGAGTGCTCTTCAATGGTCAACCGGTGGTAGCAGTGGCGGGAGAAAGCATTCAAGCAGCAGAAGATGGAGCGGAAAAGGTAAAAGTAGAATATGAACTGCTGGATCCGGTGATCGACCTGGAAGAAGCAGTCCGGCCTGAAGGACCGGTCATCTGGCCTGAGGGAATTCCCGATTCCGATGTGGATCTTGCTGCAGACCATGGAGGGGACCAGGCAGGAAAGCAGGCGCAGCAAGGCCCTCGCTCCAATGTCAATCAAGGGGATGTCTATGAACGGGGAGACCTTGAACAAGGATTCCGCCTTGCAGATGTGATCATTGAACGGACCTACCGGACTTCTTTCGTCCACCAGTCCTACCTGGAACCTCAGGTCTGTGTGGTGAATCCCGAAATCGGAGGAAGATTGAGTGTTTATGTGAGCACCCAGGGCCCTCGCAGCATACGCAAAGAAGTAGCGAGGCTGATGTCCCTTCCTCTCAGCAAAGTCAATGTTGTACCGATGGCGGTTGGTGGTGGTTTCGGAGGCAAGCACGGGTTGATTGAACCCCTTGTCGCTGCAGTTGCACTCAAAATGCGCCGTCCGGTCCGCCTGGAACTGAACCGCGGTGAGGATTTCATGGGAGGCATGCCTTCCCCTGCCTGCCAGGTGGAGTTGAAAACAGGAGCAACAAGTGAAGGAACGTTTTGTGCGCTCGAAGCACGGATCCTGATGGACAACGGAATCTTTGCTTCTCCCTGGGGAAACCTTCTGGCAACTCTACTCGGCAGTACTTACAACGTTCCTCACGCACGTGTTGAATATTCCGAAGTCAACACCAACAAACCAATGGGAGGTCCTTACCGAGCTCCTTCTGCTCCCCTATCCGCATATGTGCTCGAGTCCAATGTCGATCTGATGGTGAAGGAACTCGAACTGGATCCGCTTGAATTCCGATATCACAATGCGGCCTCTACCGGGGATGAGATGATCAATGGAACCCATTGGCAAAGCGTTAACATTCAGGCCTGCCTGGAGAGATTGAAAGAACACCCTCTATATCAAAACAACACGAATGAGGAAAACACTGGAAGTGGGTTTGCAGTAGGAGTCTGGCGTTGCAATGTTTCTCCTGCAGGAGCGAATTGCCGTATGCTCGAAGACGGCACAATGCAGCTTTATCTCGGAACTTCAGACATTTCCGGAATTCATACCGGCTTTGCCCAAGTGGTCGCGGAAACCCTGGACCTCCCTTTGGAGTCGATCGAAGTGATCCAGCAGGATACCCAGTCAGGGCCAATAGCTCCGGTAAGTGGAGGAAGCATGGTCAGCTACAGCGTCATACCAGCCATCCGCGAAGCCTCTGAAGAAGTCCGTGAACGTTTGCTGAAATTGGCCTCCGAACATTTTGAGGCCTCCACCAAAGACCTCGAACTGCATCAAGGAAGCATCCGGGTCAAGGGGGTGCCGAGTCATATGGTGTCTTTAACAAAATTGGTCAAGAAAGCCGAATCTAGCCGAGGTGGTGAAGGCCCCGTGATGGGCAGTGGAAAATGCTCGTTGCCTGAAAACGCACCCGCTGCATCGGTCCATTGGGTTAAGGTCAAGGTCGACCCTGAAACCGGAGAAGTGACTCCCCTGCATTATCTGGCCATTCAAGATGTCGGATTCGCCTTGAATCCGATGCTGATCGAAGGCCAGATTCACGGCGGTGTTGTTCAAGGACTGGGGTGGGGAATGCGGGAAGGAATGGAATTCGATGAACAGGGAGTGCTGCTGAATCCGAGCTTTATGGATTATGCCCTGTTCCGTGCCGATGAAATCCCACCCATCGAGATAGAACTGATCGAAGCACCATCCCCTTATGGCCCATACGGCATCCGTGGAGTAGGAGAACCTCCCATCGTGCCTGGAGCAGCGGCCCTAGCCAGCGCTTTGCAGAACACTACCGGGGTAAGAATATGCGAACTGCCAATCAGTTCAGAAAGCCTTTGGCAGGCGATGACAAAGAATGGCTTCTAAAGCCTAAAGTGTCTCGTTGAAATAAAAGCTTTTTGGGGATACTGTTGTAGGAATAGGAATTGAAATCATCAAAATGGAATGAAGGAAAAAGAGGAATTGCAAGAACCGAAAGGATTAAGCACAGAGTCTCTTGAAAAAGCTTTGGGAGCGTCCCTGACCCTGCTCTTCATTCTCGCATCGGCTGATCTGCTGATGTACCATTTCGTGGGAACAGCTGCACTCACGGTCGTTGCACACTCACTCTCACTCGCGCTGTACCTAAAACATCAGCTTCGTCTGGACCTCGTCAAATTGCTTGAAATGGTGGCACTGATTATCGACGGGGTATTGATCTTTAAAGAAGGTTATGCCTTGGCTTGTCCTCTTGCCACGTTAGTTGTCATCATCTACATAGGATTAAATCGGGATCGCCATCTGCTGCGGATGAAAAAAGACCTGCAGAAGGTATTTGCCTCGAAACAGAAATAAAACGGTCTGGGGCAGGGATTTGTTTCTGCCCTCATCCTGAGACTTAGATCAGGCCATTGCTTTAGAAAGCTCTGGACTCTCATTCACCACCCAGTTCAGTCCCAGACTCTCCAGTTTCCCTTTATTGGGATAACCGGTTTCAAGATTCCAGTCATTAAGGCGATAATAATCATCGAGAGCCTTGTCCCATTCGGCCCTATCGATGTGGTATCCGTCTGAGCGTCCTCCTTCAAGCGGACGGTCGAACATTTTCTTCGGAAGCTTGTCCTCTGCACGACCGATGCCTTCCCTCGCATTGAAGAGGCGCATCATGTTCAAACGTCGTTCTCCAACCTGGAGTAATTCCTGGACATCCACATCCCAACCTGTAACCGCCCTGATCAATTCGACCAGTTGATCCGTTCCGTATAACTGCCAGGCCGGACCGTAGACGAACTGACAGACATTGACGCTATCCAATGCACTGTAAAGATGCTGCGTTACCGTAGCAAAACGCATCATCTCCTCATTCAGTGCGAACTTTGGCTGCGGGTTTTTCAAGCCGATGTATGCCATCCGTTCGGGATAGGATTTATAACTAGGATCATGTTCGCTGGACATGTGGTCGGAGCCAAATGGATTCGCTGCATAAATGACACTCAGACTGCGCTTAAGCTGAGGCATGTGGGCCGGTGCTTCCTGGCCCTTGCTCGTGATCAGAAAATCCTCCGTTCCTCGGCCTATTTTTTTTGCAGCGAGAGCGGAACCCTCGGCCAACAGGTCGCCAAATCCCACACGTTTCCCGATCATTTCAGTCAGCTTGACCATCATTTCCGCATCTCCGTAGTTCAGCTCCAAGCCTCCAGTATCTTCCTCAGTCAGTTTCCCTTCCTTCCAGGCCTCCATCGCCCATGAAATGGTTGCTCCGCATGAGATGGTGTCCATTCCATACATGTTGCAGAGGGCATTGGCCCGTATGACCGCTTCCATGTTATCGATACCACAGTAGCTCCCAAAAGAAGCCAGAGTTTCGTATTCCGGTCCCCCGTAGAGCGCGTCGGATTGGAATGGTCCTTCTTTGACCTCGGCAACTCTTTTGCAGCGGTAGGTGCAGCTGAAGCAAGTATCTCTTCCAAAACGGTCTTGGTCCTCCTTCTCATGTCCTAAGAGGTGCTTATCGTAAAGGACCACTCCATCAATTGCCTCATGACCTTCGAAAACCCCACTGTTGAAGTTGAAGGAGGGCAACCCCCCTGTGTGATGTTGGGGAGATGTTGTTTCCGCGGTTCCAAACTTTGCCAGCCCGGCACTATCGGAATCTGCCAAGTTTTTGGGACCCCATTTCTGAAGTGCCTTGAAACCTTCCGCATCGGCGATCCCCGGTTTTTGTTTTCCTCTTACAGCAATCGCCTTCAGCATTTTGGAACCCATCACAGCTCCCATTCCTGTACGCCCGTTTGCGCGGTTGCTCATGCTGATCAGTGCCGAATAGCGGACCAATTTTTCACCGGAGGGTCCAATCTGAAGAACTTCAATGCGTTTGTCATCCAAATCATCACGGATCTGCTGCTCTGCTTCTCCAGTAATTTTGCCCCAGAGATGAGAAGCATCACGTAATTCTGCCTCCCCATGATGGATCCAGAGGTAAACGGGTTTGGGAGATTGCCCCCGGATCACGATTCCATCAAATCCTGCTAATTTCAGTTCTGCAGGAAAATATCCCCCACCCTGAGCATCCCCAATGGCATTCGTCAAAGGGGACCGTGCCACTGATGTCAAACGGCTTTGACCAGATATCGCGGTGCCGGTGAGAATGCCGGTAAAAAGTGCCAAAACATTTTCCGGACCTAATGGATCCACTCCTGCAGGACAGTCTTTGAGGACATAATGCATGCCCATCGCACTCCCGCCCATGTAGGTGCGGTAAAATGCATCATCCGGTTCTTCCGTCTTCAACGTCCCTGAAGTCAAATCTACATGAAGTATTTTCCCCGTATATCCGTTTGGCATGATGGATCTCCTTAAAATGGTTTTTAGATTCTGCAGATTACATGTGGCTCAGCCACGATTTCATAAAATTTCTTTTAGCCCTGTGAACTTGTTCATCCTCCACTGACGGTGCTGAACACAAGTACCTCATCACCATCATTGAGGACATGGGTGTCATCAAGATCATGTTCGCCATTTACGGCAAAATTCACTCTACG
>Ga0208411_1000032_pt1 | contig 101404 bp, 96 predicted proteins | sample ETN01SmetaG_4_FD_185793 | JGI IMG/M metagenome (GOLD analysis project Ga0208411, IMG submission 185793) | Marine microbial and viral communities from oxygen minimum zone, Eastern Pacific Ocean - ETNP2014F12-01SV261 (SPAdes) (version 2) | ecosystem: Environmental > Aquatic > Marine > Oceanic ... | reverse complement strand
ATCCATAATGAAAAATAAATTCTTGTTGTTTTATAAATATTCTTCCTTCTCTTTGTTAATTCAACAAAAAGTCTCCCTTAGTAAATTAACTCTTTTTGTCCCATATGTTCTGAAGGGATACAATCCAAATTTGGAGCTCGCAAGGGAATACATAAATAAATTACCAACCTATTCCAGCGAAAAAAAACGTGACCAAGGTGTGACCAAAGTGTGACCAAAGTGTGACCAAATTGGTAATAATTGACTACATTTGAGTACATTTAACTGCACTCAAAATCACCAGTAATTAAGGAAGGCTATCGTCGGTAAATGCTAAAATATTTGCACTTACCGACGATTTCAAATGGCGGGAACGCCTGGGAATCGAACCCAGCTCCCGATTTATCATCGGGACAGCGGTGTTGAAGACCGTGGCAGGCACCAGCCGTACACTCATTCCCATAATTTTTTCTATTTTTCTATATTAAGTAACTGATAATCTAACCTATAAATATTGTTTAATTCTTGTCCCTTATCTTTTGCGGATCGGCGACTCTTAAAGGGCCCTACTCTCACCGCAAACAATGTTTTTTTATTGGAAGTCAATGTATTTATAGTCACTGAGTATCCACCTTTTATCAATTTTTCTTTAAGATTTACAGCATTATTTCGATTGCCAAATGCTCCTACCTGAACCATCCAATTTCCCTGTTCTCCTTGAGCACCTACCGCCTTTGAATCTTTTTTTACGATCTTCTCTTTATAATATTTTATTCTTTTTATAGAATCCGGAATATATCCTAACTCATTTTTTATCAAGTGTTGTTTTGGATATTTATTAAAATATTTGTCCACAAAATATTGTGCGGAATCCAATTCTCCTGTAGCATCAAAGCTTCGAAGAAACATCCCCATTATTCGGGATAAATCTTTGGATTTATGATGCCGAAAAATGAATTTTCTCAAATGTTTGGAGGCTTGAGTGTAGAGTCCCCGAGAATATAAATACTGACCTATTTTACTAGAAGCTCCCTCAGAATATTTTGAGGATGGATACTTATTTATGATCTCCTTATAAACCTCAATAGCTGAGTCTCCATCCACTAGTGTTAATCCAAATAAATATTTTACACCTGGATCATTTGGATATTTTTTTAATAATATTGGTATTTTTTTCTTTACTTCATTGATCTCGCCCCTCTCAAACTGTTCAAATAGATGATCCAGTTCTTGTGTATTTCCTAATGTTAACAAACCAAAGACTATGATAAAAAGACGAATCATCAGGAAGAAGTTTTCAGGGATTTCCTTATTAAGGTATCCACTCCTGATAAAATATCAGGGGAAATCTCATTGGGAAGAGATACCTTATGTTTTAATAATCTGATCGTCATTGAATCAACGGAATAACGATCTAAAAGGGAAATGGCTTTTCCTGCATTTCCTTTTTCCAGCATATGATTAACTATTCGCACCAATGCTTCCGTGTTTTTAGGATATTTTTCTACAATATCTTTATAAATTTTTTCAACTTCAGAATACCTATTTAGTTCGAATAATAAACCTTCAATAGCCTTGTAAATGTCCGGTTCGGGATTTGCAGTCAACAAAACATATTTTTTCCAGTATTCCAGTGCAGCTTCCTTTTTACCTTCCATGTCATAAATTTTCCCCAAATATAAATGTGGAAGAGCAGAATCAGTTGAAATTTTTATTGCCTTTTTATATTCTGATTCTGCTTTTGGTAAATCTCCAGATTCCATTTTCTCCATTCCTGCATATACATGATATCTTCCCAAATCAAGAGTTATATCTTTTCTATAGATCTTCAGAAGTAAGCGGTTCCAATGTTCAGCCTGCTTCCAATCTTTTTCTTCTTCAGCAAGTGCCAACATTAATTCTAGAGCCCATTTATTTTTGCGTTCATATCTCAAAATCTTTTCACCTTCTCTTTTCGCAAAATCAATCTTTTTTAATGCTCTGTAATCCTCTGCCAGCGCTTTGTGAATATCAACAAGCACTGATTTGGGTAACCCGGGCCTCACTGTAAGGGATTGATGAATTTTAACTGCCTGTTCCGGAAAATCTGATCGAATTGTATTACCTAACAGGAGATATGCTTCCATGTGATCGGAATCCTTTTTAACTACTTGTCTTAACAAGGAGATAGCCCTATGCTTATCATCTGTTACAAGACAGTGCAGGGCCTCAGTAAAGAGGTGTTCCGAGTTTTTTGGCTTTCTGAAAAACCTTTTAAAAAACGAAATTCCTACTGTTCCAATAAATAAATTTTCAGGGGTTAAATAATGTGAAACTAACAATGTGACTACTCATCATTTTCGGTATCATAAATATCTTGGTCAATTGCTACATTTCTTAGATTATTCAATTCATTTGTAATGGATTGATTTTTTTGTTTAATAGATCGCAACTCCGACTTTGCTGAAATGAGAGTGACAACTGTAAGCCCATAGCCGATCAATACACCGATCGCCACAGATATAAGTATCAGAACAGCCACCTTGGTCTTCTCAAATGTGTGGAAAATCAGATTAACAGAAACTGTATCTGTATTCTCCACTAAAATCAATAATAAACTAAAAATGATTATGAGAGCAAATAATATTTTAATCAGTTTCATGATAGGCCTCAATAATTGTGAACGATTTTTCCTTGAAGACTGATGCCTGAAGTATTCAAAATCTGTACGGGCACAGTTTCTTTGATCGCAGCATTCTCTTTTGGGAAAATTACCCATTTATTCGAATCTGTCCTTCCTGCCCATTGAGAAGTAGATTTTTTACTTTCTTTTTCAATGAGCACTGATTGAATTGACCCTATTGTTTTTTTATTCTTTTCTAAGGTATGTTCTCTCTGTAAAAGAATCAACCGTTCGAGCCGATCCTGCTTTTCTTCTTCAGATATTTGGTCCTCATATTCAACTGCTTTTGTATAGGGTCTGGCAGAATATTTGAAGGTAAATGCAGAGTCAAACTGGACCTGGGACGCAACATCCAGGGTATCCTGAAAGTCTGTTTCAGTTTCACCTGGAAATCCAACAATAATATCTGTAGATATCCCAATATGAGGGATTTTTTCTCTCATCATATCAACCTGATGATTAAAATGCTCTTTAGTGTAGGTACGGTTCATTCTCTTCAATATTCGGTCAGAACCAGATTGGAGTGGAAAATGAATCGAATTACAGATGGACTCATGGGATGCCATCACATCCAATAATTCCTCTGTAACATCCTGAGGATGCGGTGAGGTATAGCGAATTCTGTGGACTCCTTCAACTGCCGCAACTGCTTCCAATAGTTTGGGGAACCCCACTGAATCATATTGATAGGAATTTACATTCTGACCCAATAATGTGATTTCTACAAATCCATCGGAAACTGCCTGAGATACTTCCGCAATTATGCTGTCTATCCCACGACTCCGTTCTCTTCCTCTTGTGAATGGGACTATACAAAATGTACAAAATTTATCGCAGCCACGCATAATGGATACCCACGCATTAATTCCTTGCTTTCGACTGGGGAATAAATCATCATATACTTCAAAACGGGATAATTTTGTATCCACGATATGATTTTTCTTCTCATTACGTCTTAAATAATCTGGAAGTTTCCTGTACGCATCGGGACCTAATATGATATCCACATAAGGTTTATTTACCAATAACTCATCTTTCAAATTCTGAGCCATACATCCGAGAACTCCAATAATAACACCAGGGTTATCACGCTTTACTTTATTAAAAAGTCCTAAACGAGAGTGAACCTTTCCTTCCGCATGCTCCCTGATAGCACATGTATTTACAAAAATAGCGTCTGCCTTACTCATTTCCCTGATTGGTGTATAGCCTTCCTGGCTCAGCATCCCTTCAATGAGCTCAGAATCTGCCACATTCATCTGACATCCGTAGGTTTCAAGATAATAGGATTTATTCATTATTTAAAAATAGGTTAAATGGCTTGCTGCCATTTTAACCATTAAAAAAATAATTAAGCGGATTTTGAGGGGTACCATTATAAATGACTTCGTAGTGTAGATGAGGAGCTGTTGATCGTCCGCTATTACCAGTCTCCCCTATTAATTCTCCCCTGACAACCGATTGACCCTTATTGACATTTATTTTTGATAAATGCAAAAATTTTGTCTCATACCCATATCCATGATTAATAATGATATACTTTCCAAATCCACCCCGATATCCTGTACGTTTTACGGTTCCATCTGCCGGTGATTGGATTGGCGCACCTCGGAAGACAGAAAAATCCTGCCCATGATGAAACCTTCGGATTCCATCTATAGGATCTTTTCGGTATCCATACCCGGAATTCAGGTATCCTTCATTAACAGGTTTTATTGAAGGGATATAACTTAATATTTCCTTATTCTCCAAAATCTTTTGTTGAATATCATAAAAACTATTTAACTCCAACTGAACTTTTCTTGAAAGCGCATCAATGTTTATTTCTAGGTTTGAAACATCAGGATCGATTTCTTTTCCGGGAAGAGAAATATTAAAATTTTCACTTAATCTGACTCCACCAATACCCACTTCCCGGATGTCATCATCAATAATCGGCAAACCAGATAATCGTCTTAATTCTGTATCTTGTTTTTCCAATTCTGTAATTTTATTATTTAATATCCCCAACTGCAAATTTAGATCTGTCAGTGTAGTGGATACGTGGGAGTAGTTTGAACGAATTTGATTAATTTTGAATCGATAAATATATCCAGTGAGCGTATCTGCAGTTAGGAAAAGCAGTGTCCCTAAGAGACATACACCTGCACATATTATTGTTGAAAGTCTTCCATAAGAAATATGCCATTGGCGAACTTTATCCTTCCCTTCTGTTTGGAGAATCAATGATCTGGTCTGTTTTTTCATCAAATTATATTATGATATATCGGACAAGTTTACTAGGAGTTAAGTTTGAATACAATTGAATATTGAACTGAGATATTTGGTAATCAAATTATTGATTTTCAGTTCTATTATTTTATTAGACCTCTAACGAAGAACATAATTATTCATTAGATAAGTGTTCATCCTTTATGTCCGATGCAGGAGAATTCTCAACCTTTTCCTCCACAACATCGTCAACAGTTTCAATATCTGAATCATCTAATTTATATTCATCTTTTACCTGCTCTATATCTTTCTTTTTACTCTCAATAAGCGTTTGAATCTGGTCTACTTTTTGGACCAAATCAAAAAATTCAGAATTCCCTGTAAAATTCACCATATTATCCCTCTTGGCATGGTCACACACAAATCTTCCCAATTTTTCATATAATTTTGCTAAGTCCCGTTCATGCTGGTGGACCTCTAATTTTATCTTGCTGATGCGGGTTACTTCTTCAGTTTTTGCAACAGCAATTTTTCCAACTTCCTCTGCTTTCTCAACAGCAACAGTTGTCCACTCTTTTACAGTTTCTTTTAGGTCGTCAAACAGCCTTGACATAATGATTATTTTTATATGTGTTTAAGTTATTATGCATTTCTCTCATTCTTTACTTTGGTACAATACTCATATTTAGTAATGAATATGTTGTAAAAATACGACTTCTTCCAACTCTTTTAATGTGTCAAATGCTTCGGCAGTAACTTTATTATCAATTCGAATTGCACCCAAGGCAAATCCATCTTTTTTCCTGCTCAATAAGTATGCACTGATATTCACACCACACTCACCTAAAATTGTTCCCACTTTTCCCACAACTCCTGGTACATCTTTATTTTTTATAAACAAAATTGTACCCTTAGGCTCTATATCCAAGTCATAACCTAAAAAATGAGTAAAGGCAATACGGTTGGCATCGAAAACTGTCCCATGGATCGTTGTCGATTCACTGCCCTTGGATATCGTTGTCCGGATTAAGTTGGCATATCCGCCACAATCAGACGATTCTGCCTTTTCAACAGTAATACCAAGCTCTTTGGCTACTGCTTCTGCGTTGATAAAATTTAATCGTTCACTGACTCTTTCCGATAAAAACCCTTTTAAAAATGACAAGGTCAAAGAGTTGATATCGCTAATGGCACCAGCACATTCAACTTTGATAGATGATACCGCTCCCTCAATAAAATATTCATGTGTGGCTCCAAGCTTTTCCGATAAATCGAGGAATGGAGATAGCTCAGTTAGATTACCATAATCAGATATTGGGACATTTAAACCTCCGGTTAATATATTATGGGTCAGGTAATCTCTTATCGACTCACAAACTGAAATAGAGACACCTTCTTTTGCTTCCTTCGTTGACGCACCCAAATGTGGAGTAAGAATTACATGCTTTGTTTTCGTTAAAGGATGATTAGATGTTAAGGGTTCATTAGAATACACGTCCAATGCGGCACCACCAATAATCTCCTCATTTAAAGCGGTGACCAGATCAATTTCATTAACTATACCACCTCTTGCGACATTAATTATTGCTGCCGTTGTTTTCATCATCTTTAACCGTCTTAGATCAAAGAGATTACGAGTTTTATCATTGATAGGTAAATGGAGCGATATAAAATCTGATTCCTGTGTTAGGGTATCCAAATCAACAAGATTAACCTCATCTTTTTTGAACATGTCTTGAGTACAATATGGATCATAACCAATAATATTCATCTGAAAAGATTTACATCGTTGTATAACTTCACGACCAATCTTTCCGATTCCAACAACTCCTAAGGTTTTTCCTTTCAACTCAATACCCACAAGAGAATGACGATTCCACTCACCATTTATTAATCCTAAATGACCCTGTGGGATATTCCGTGCTAAAGCTAACATCATCCCGATAGTATGTTCGGCAGCAGATATTGTGTTTACTTCCGGTGTATTAACAACGACAACTCCCTTCCGTGTTGCAGCGGGAATGTCAATATTATCAACTCCTACACCTGCCCGACCAATTATTTGAAGATTTTCTGCCAGATTCAGCAATCCCTCCGTTACTTTTGTTCCGCTCCTGACAACCCATCCATAGGCATCAGAAACATGGAGTTTTAACTCATCTTCTGTCCATTTCGGGATATAATCAACACTTAGGCCAGCTTTTTTTAATAGGTCAATACCAGTTGGAGAGACAGGATCGGATATTAACACTTTCATAATTTTTTATCCGCTAACATATTTAAGGCGGAACCTGCTTTGAACCAATTAATTTGAGTATCATTATAGCTATGATTACATAATATCTGGTCCTCAGAACCATCCGAGTGCTTTACGGAAATGGTGATAGGTTTTCCAGGGGAAAATTGATCTGAATCAATCAAATCAAATTGATCTTTTTCCTGAATTAAGTCGTAATCTGATTTGTGTGTAAATGTAAGAGCAAGCATTCCCTGTTTCTTTAAATTTGTTTCATGAATACGTGCGAATGATTTTACTAAGATCACTCTCACCCCTAGATGTCTTGGCTCCATAGCGGCATGCTCTCTGGAAGAACCTTCACCATAATTTTCATCTCCTACCACAAGGGTATCAATGCCAGATTGTTGATAGTGACGCTGGACTTCCGGAACCGGAGCATATTCACTGGTAAACGGATTGAGAACAGAGTTAGATTTGTTATTAAATGCATTGACAGCACCAATAAAACAATTATTTGAGATATGATCTAAATGTCCCCGGTATCTCAACCAAGGCCCTGCCATCGAAATATGATCGGTTGTACATTTGCCTTTGGCCTTAATCAATAATTTCAAATCAGTTAGATTTTTTCCGTTCCACGGAGTGAAGGGGGTCAATAATTGTAATCTTTCCGAATTAGGATTGATATTAATTATGTGTTCCTTTCCATCATCAGGAGGAGGTTGATATCCATTGTCCTTAACCGAAAATCCATGAGGAGGAGAATCTACTCCGTTTGGCTCATCTAAATAGACTTCTTCACCATCTTCATTCACTAGTGGGTCTGTCAAGGGATTAAAACCCATATCACCTGCGATAGCCATTGCTGTGACAATTTCTGGTGAAGCAACAAATCCATGTGTATTTGGATTACCATCATTTCTTTTTGCAAAGTTCCGATTGAAAGAGGTAAGGATAGCATTCTTCTCTTTTTTGTCAGCACCATCACGTTTCCACTGTCCAATACATGGTCCACAGGCATTTGATAAGATCATCCCGCCTATTTTTTGAAATGTGTCTAAATATCCATCTCGTTCAACAGTAAATCTAATCTGTTCAGAACCTGGAGTGACTGTGAATTGTGATTTTACAGATAATTTTTTATCTATAGCCTGTTGTGCAATGGAAGCTGCCCTTGTAATATCTTCATATGAAGAATTTGTACAGGAGCCAATCAAACCCACACTGACAGTTTTTGGCCATTCATTCTCAATCACAGCTTCTTTAAATTCTGAAATAGGGGTAGCCCTGTCAGGAGTAAAAGGACCATTAATATGAGGCTCTAATTCAGATAAATTAACAGTTATGACCCTGTCAAAATATTTTTCTGGTTGTTCGTAACATTCCAAATCGCCTTTGAGATCAGCGGAAATGGGTTCAGCAATGTCTACAAGCTCTGACCTTCCCGTTCCTTGTAAATATTCCTTCATCTTATCATCATATCCAAATACAGAAGTAGTTGCTCCAATCTCCGCTCCCATATTACAAATCGTTCCTTTACCAGTACACGATATTGAATCTGCTCCCTCACCAAAATACTCTACTATGGCTCCTGTTCCACCCTTCACAGTTAACATACCCGCTAATTTCAGAATGACATCCTTAGCAGATGCCCATCCACTTAGCTCCCCTATTAGTTTCACACCAATCAACTTAGGAAACCGCAATTCCCACGGCATCCCAGCCATCACATCTACTGCGTCAGCACCTCCCACACCGATAGCGATCATTCCCAGTCCACCAGCATTCACCGTGTGGGAATCAGTGCCTACCATCATACCACCAGGAAAGGCATAATTTTCCAAAATAACCTGATGTATAATTCCTGCACCAGGTTTCCAAAATCCGAGACCATATTTAGTTGCTGCAGATTCTAAAAAATCATATACCTCACCATTTACAGTTTGAGCCGTAGATAAATCATTTTTCGCTCCATTTTGTGCTTGTATTAAATGATCACAGTGAACTGTAGATGGTACCGCAACCTTTTCCTTACCTGCCATCATAAACTGTAACAGTGCCATCTGTGCTGTGGCATCCTGTAAACCAACCCTGTCGGGAGAGAAAAATACATAATCTTTCCCTCTTCCAAATTCTGTAAGAGTCGTACCTTCCGATACATGGGAGTATAAAATTTTTTCTGTCAAAGTTAGTGGCCTTTTAAGAAGACCTCTAGCTTGACTCAATTTAGTTAGATATTGAGAATAGAATCCCCTAATTAACTTTAGGTCAAACATGTTGTGTCCTTGATGGTATAAAATAGATTAAAAATGGTGTTTTTCAACTGTAGAAATTAATTTGATTTAAAATATAATTCCAATCTCAATAATATCAATCATACCTAAATTTAACGCTTATGAATTGCCAAATTTTTATTTTTGGATTTTTATTATTTTTTTCATCTTTAGAAGCAAAGACTTCCTGGTCTGTCATGCACTTATCTCCTGATGAGATTAGATTAAAAGTGAGATCAGAGGGAAGTTACGCTAGGGAGATTGAGCCACTCCACTGCCTCATCGGACTTCCTAATTCACAAACTCCGGAAGTTGAGTTCTCCTATTCTACCCCACTATTTCTGAACGATGCTCCCGCTTCCACTTTCCCTCTAGGAGTTTCCTGGCTCCAATTTCAACTTCTAAGAGGATTACACACAGGAACTCTGGCTATTTCACCTTTCAGCTCTGAAGGGATAGCTTATGATGAAGTTATTGTCACCATTCATATATCAGGAAATATCTCTACCAAAGAAAGTAGCATATCACCACGAACAACATCCTTTTTGAATACCCGTGTTATCAATTGGGAATTTGCAAAACATTGGTTTAAACCCATTCAAAAATCACAATCAAAAATTCTGGATATTCCATCATATACAGTTAATGTTGTTCCTGAAAATACCGATTACATCATTATAGGAGCTTCTGAATATGAAACATATCTGATGCCTCTCATTGACCTGAGAAGAAACTCCTTTGATGACCCACTAAATACGAATTTTGCTTCTACCGATTCCATTTTTCAAGTATACAGCAATGGTAACCCGGACGCTCAAGCAATTAAGGATTTTCTTTATGATGCCCTTTCACTTGCAGATGAACTTACTTTCGGTTTATTGGTCGGAGACATCCCAAATTTACCAACACTTTATGAAGGTGACTATGCGTCCGATGATCTATTTGCTACATTTAATGGAGGAATCCCTGAGATTGCCTTGGGTCGATTCCCTGCAAAAACATCCGGAGATGTTCAAGCCTTCGTTAACAAAGTTATTCAATACGAAACAGATCCGGAATACGGATTGTGGAGACAGAGGATAACACTGGTGGCTGATGATGAAGCACGTCCCTTAGCAAATGATACATCCCATACATCTCATTCTGAGGAGCTAGCCCAAATTATTCCACCTCAATTTGACGTTGAAAAAGTTTATCTTATGGAGTACCCTGGATCAAATGATGCATCATTATATGGTATCACAAAACCAGAGGCAACGGAAGACCTGTTCAACTGGTTGAGCCAAGGAACCACAATTGTCAACTTTATTGGCCATGGTTCATATTACAAATGGGCTCAGGAAAGTATTCTTGATAAAAATCGTGGAGATATATCCTTTATCCAAACTGGAAATAAATTACCACTTTGGATCGCAGGTACTTGTTCCTGGGGTGAATTTGACAATCCAGTATATGATGCATTTTCTGAAGATATAATACGACTAGCAGAGAACGGTGCGATTGCTATAATTACCACTTCAAGAAGTGTCTATGAAGGACCAAATTGGATCTTTTTAAGAACTTTATATGAAGCAATATTTCCAAATGGTGGTATAGCTGATATCCCTTTAGGAAATATTTTACAAAGTATAAAAACTGGCTCCATAACAGGTAAAGTTTTTCACCTTTTTGGTGACCCCGCAATGAAAATACAATTCCCTGTAGAATCTATTGACCTTACAATATCAGAACCATTAGAAATCTTATCACAGGAAACGGCTTCATCTGATTTTTTACATAATGGAGGCACAGGATTTTTAGTTGTCCGTGAATCTGATCGGATGATTGAAAGAGAATATTCTTATATATCAAATTCAGGATTGATTAATTCTTCGATTTCCTATTCAATTCCGGGATCAGTTTTATCATTAGGTGAAATTTCTTTTACAGGTTCTCATGTCAGTGGAGCTTTTTGGATACCAATGGATATAACGGGATCAGAAATTGATATAAAAATGTATGTTCAAAATGAAAATGAGCACGCAGATGCAATAGGTTTCAAGGGAGAGATGGAGGTGTCTTTAGAAATAGATTTAAACGATTATAGCGGACCCGATATTACCTTTTTTACTTCTGAAAATCGAGAAGTTGGATATGGCGATCATGTTGAAGAAAATTCTAATCTTATTCTAAGTTTGTCTGACCAGTCCGGAATCAACCTTGCCGGAGAGCCAGGGCATGAAATTCAATTAACAAAGATTAATTCCGGTGAAATCATGTTTTTAACAAACCAATTTATTTACAATTTGGATGATATAACATCTGGAACTATTTCACTGGATCTCAACGAGTTTACTTTTCCTTTCCATATTAATATTCAGTGCTGGGACAATGCCAACAACTCTACAAACAAAGAAATTTTACTCAAATCCTTATCGGGCCCAGGATTGAAATTATTCAATGTGTATAATTACCCAAATCCATTTAAAGATGAAACTCAATTCACATTCGAGATCACAGAAAATGCTCAGATATCAATTACGATTTATACATTAGGTGGCACAAAAATAAAAGTATTACCCTCGGACTACTATCCAGGGGGATATCACCATGTGTATTGGGACGGGAAAGATGCCTTTGGAAAAGATTTATCGAACGGAGTGTTTATTTATCGAATTAACGCAAAAGGAACCAATGAAACCATTACAAAGTTCAACAGGTTGGCCGTTATTAAATAGCCAGGAGCGCTCTCCAAAGATAATTCTCGCATCCACCTCCCCAAGACGTAGGAGCCTTTTGGAACAAATAGGTGTACAGTTTGAAATAATCCCAAGTACGATCGAAGAAGATATTTCACTTAAATTAAATCCAGATGAATTTGTAGAACACTATGCTGAGTTAAAGGCAAAGAATGTCAGTCAAAATAGACATGATTCTTTAGTGATAGGCGCGGATACTGTCGTCGTTTTCAATGGATCGATATTAGGAAAACCCAGGTCATTTGATGAAGCTTACACTACGTTATCCATACTGTCTGATAACACCCACTCTGTTTATACCGGTGTCTCTATTCAACAAAAAAACAAATCAATTTCACACACATTTCATTCTCAGACACAGGTTACTTTTAATAGGGTAACAAATGAAGAAATTAATTTTTACATCGAAAATTACAAACCATACGATAAGGCAGGTTCCTACGGAATACAGGATTGGTTTTCCGTCTGTGTTGAAAAAATTGACGGCTGCTATTTCAATGTGATGGGACTTCCGTTGAACAGACTATATACGGAATTAAAGAACGTAATACAGACAGATTAAATCTATAATGTAACTTATTTATTAGACTGAGAGTTAAGCCTCAAACTGAACTGATACCAGTTTTGATACACCTTTTTGCTCCATGGTGACACCGTAAAGATAATTCGCTGATTCCATAGTAAGTTTATTGTGTGTAACAACAATAAATTGGGTCTCATTGCTAAACTGGTGTAAAACCCGAGTAAATTTTCGAATATTGACATCATCAAGGGGAGCATCCACTTCATCTAAAATGCAATATGGACTGGGTTTGTATTGATAAATAGCAAACAGTAATGCAATCGCTGTGAGAGATTTTTCTCCGGCACTTAACATTCTGAGATTTTGATTCCTTTTACCGGGAGGTTGAGCTCTTATAGCGATATCAGCTTCCAATGGATCAGGATCTCCTATAAGTTCCAATCTTCCCTCACCTCCCTCAAAAAAGAGGGTGAATAATTTGGTAAAATTAGTATTGATCTGTTCAAAAGTATTTAGAAATTTTTCTCGAGCAATCTTATCAATTCTCTGAATGGTTTCCCTTAAATTTTCCTCCGACTTAATAATGTCAGAGCGCTGTCTCTCCAACATTTGCAACCGGTCTGTTTCTTCATCATAATCTGATTGAACAGCCATATTAACTGCACCAATATTTTCAATACTTCGGTGAGCTTTCTGAATCTTCTCTTGAAGTTCTATTTCTGTTAATTTTACGTCCAAATATTCAGGAATATCAACTTCATATATATCACGCATCCTGTTAATTATTAAAAGCCTTTTTTGCTCATTTTCCATCAGTTTTTGTTCTGATTCTTTCATTTCTTCTAACAATGATTCTCTAGATTTCTGTTCTGTTCGAATTTTGTTTTGCAATTGTTCTACATCTTGAAAGGTGTTTTCCTTGACCTGACTTTTTAAATCCAATTTGGATTTTATTCCCGAAATCTTAGCTTCAATTTTTTCAATGGATCGTGTCCCTTCTGTAATATTTTGATTGAGCCCTTCAACTTTATTATTCAGTTCCACTATCTCATTTTCAATTTCTGAATCGCGCAACCTTAATTCATCAATTGTTTTTTCGGCTGTATTCATTTTCATCCGGGATTGTTCTCTTTGATTTTCAAGTTGCAGAACATCAATATGCAGGGCCTGAACTTCTGCAGAGAGCTGATCTCGACTCACTCTTTGTTCTGACAGCTTTTCCTCAGATTGGGATAATTTTAATGATTTTTTTTCAATATCTTTTTCAATATTAATTAATTCTTTTTTTGTTTCATTCTCCGATTTCATTAACTGCTGTATAAGCTCATTTAATTTTTTTTGTTTTGTCCTGTGTTCTAAAATTCTTTCCTCTGTTTTTTTCTTTTGATATCTAAACTGTCGAATTTCGCCTTCCAATATTGATAGCTGTTCTGTAATATTTTGTAAGTTATCATTCCCAGATAAAAGGTCCTTTTCAACTTTGGAAATATCTTTTTCAATTTTTTCTTTTTTCTTTGTCAGGGCTTCCGATTTATTTTTCATTTTAGAGATTATAATTTCCAGTTCTTTTAATCGAGATTGACGCCCTATTTGAATCAAACTGTTCTCCGAATCCTTAAATTTTATGATTCCCCTATTTGAAATATGCCCTTCCATATCTACACAATTCCATTCGTTTAATATGGATTCATCCAACTCATCTATCTTACTAACCAGCAAACAATCCCCAAATAAAAAATTCTTTATTTCAGATATATCTTCAGGACAATTAACATAATCAGACACCTTCCCAAAAATAGCGGGATTTTTCGGAAGAGCTACTTTTCCTTTCGCCGGTTTTGGAATACAGTCCAAAGGAATAAAACTGACATTTCCCAACTTCTTCTTTTTCAGTTCTCTGAAAACAGAAAACACAGAATTTTTATTTTTTATTACAAGGCAATTTCCTAAATCTCCTAAAACTGAATCCACCGCTAAAGCATGTTTATCTTCCACATTTAACAGATCAACAACAGCACCGAAAATCCCAGGGTATTTTGTTTTTTGTTCCAAAATATGACGTGTACCATTTGGAAATCCTTCATTACTCGTAATAATGGATTGATAAAATTTTCGTTGGGACACCAGACTTTTTAATTCACCATGAATTTCATGAATATTTTTTCGAGTTGAATTCAAGTCTAAATTCAATCTGTCAAGTTCAGATTTCAATTCAGCTCGTTTCGCTTTAACTTTCGATACATTATTTTTTATGCCTGAAATATTATTTTCCCCATCAACTAACTGTTTATCCAATTGAATCAACGATTTTTTTAACCCATCTATATCTATGTTTAGCTCATCTATAGTTTCTGATTTCTCCTCAATGAGTAGTTGAGATTTTTGGTTCTGTCTCTCAATTTCAGTTTTCTTTGTTTGTGCTTTCCATCTATCTTCCTGATATAGTTCAACCTCCCTTTGTACTGTAACATACTTTTCATTTAACTCATTAAATGATTCCTTTTTATCCTTGTGTTTTTCAACTGCCGTGGATATATCAGGTGTTATTATATTTATTTCTTTTTGCAATTCCCTTAACTCCTGATTGTAATTTTCATCCTTTTTTGCGTTTGCCATTTTCTCAGTGTTTAAACGATCTATTTGATTTCGGGCTGAGTGTGATTGCTCGTTCCATATCAGTATGTGTTGTTTTGTGGCATTCCTTTCGTCTTTCAATCCATCAAACTTATGTTTTAAATCTTCCACTTCTGTCGCTTGATCCTGATACAGCTCACGGAGCCTGGTCAGCTCTCTTTCATTTAATTCTTCCTGTGTAGATTTGGATTCCCTTTGTTGGGTAAATTTTTGAACTGTCAACCTTAGCGGATCAGATTCTTCTTTTAAGTCCGAGAGTTGGGTATATCCCAAACTTATTTCAAACTCTTTCAGGTCTCCCTGAAGTTTCTCGTATCGTTTAAATCGCTTTAGTTGGAGATTTAAATGCTTCACTTTTTCTTCAACTTCTTTTATTATATCATCCACCCGCTCCAGATCCTTTTTTACCATCTCAAATTTTCGTAATGAGTGTTTTCTTTGAAGCTTATATTTATTGATTCCCGCAGCCTCTTCGAACATTCTGAAACGGTCATTCCCAGATTCAGAGAGGATTTGTTCTATCATTTTTAACTCAATTACAGAATAAGAATCAGACCCCATCCCTGTATCAATAAATAGATCATAAATATCCTTCAATCTGCAGGAATTTTTATTCATAAAATATTCACTCTCTCCGTTACGATATACTCTCCTGGATATCTCAATATCATTATATTCAACCGGTAGCTTTCCCTTGTTGTTATGAACGGTCAAGGAGACTTCACACACTCCCAAGGGCTTGACCCCTTTCGCCCCATTAAAGATAACCTCCTCCATTTTATTGCTTCGCAATACAGAGTATTTTTGCTCTCCCAAAACCCAGCGAATGGCATCAACAATGTTTGTCTTGCCACAGCCGTTTGGTCCTACAACCGCTGTAATACCTTCACCGAATCGAAGGTCCTCTTTTTTTGCAAAAGATTTAAATCCATGAATTTTAAGGTCAGATATATACATTGACGTTTTCCTGTTTTAATGTTGAATTATTTATCCCGGAGGCCAAACCAAACTCCTTCCACCCAGTAGGTGAAGATGGATATGAAACACGGTCTGACCTGCAGCCCTATTACAATTAAAAACCGTCCTAAATCCCTCCTCATTTATTCCCTCCTCTTTAGCTAAATAGGAGGCCGTTAACTGCATAGCACCCAAGAGATTCCCGTGACCTTGATTTATATCATTCAAAGTCTCTATGTGCTCCCTTGAAATAATGAGAATGTGTGTAGGAGCTTGTGGGTTGATATCCCTGAATGCAACCACATTTTTATCTTCATAAACGAGATCAGTTGGAATTTCTCCGCTGATTATTTTACAAAAAAGACAGTCAGACATCTATAATTTCTCTGGTGTTCAAATAATATTCATTCATTGCTGATAATGCATAAATACCCGCTGTCTCCGACCGGAGTCTGCGGGACCCAAGTGTAACTATAGGAATTTTCTTTTGATTCAATATATCGAGCTCATCATCAGAAAAATCTCCTTCAGGACCAATTAATATACAGAATGTAGATTTAAACCCTGGAGATAAATAATTACTCAAAGAGAGCTTTCCCTCCCAATTTGCAGCAACTATTTTTTCTGTACTCTGGTCAATAAAGTTGGTTAAACTTGAAAATTCTTCAATTTCTGGAAAGATACTTCGTCCACATTGTTTGGCAGCGCTTAGAATAAGTTTCTTTATGCGTGAATCTTGAACTATCTGTTTTCCGCACCTATCCATTCTAATAATTGATATTTTATTTACACCCAGCTCTGTGGCTTTCTCGATTAGAAATTCAAACCTTGGTTTCTTTAAAACAGCTATCGCTAAATGTAAATACCATGGATTTTCTCCTTCACCAGAAATAGTTTCATGGATCTTACCTTTTGTGCTTCCATTCTGCGATGTTATCTCACCGGTATAGGCTATCCCCTCTCCGTCAATCAACCAAATTTTTTGACCTAGTTTGAGTCTCAATACATTCTTTGCATGGTGAGATTCATCGTCCGACAGAGTAAATCTATCATTGTTTACATTCAGAGGATTTACATGGAGAAATATTTTGTCAGTCATCTATCTTTACAGAAAAATCTATTTGTAAAACTCCACCATTGTAGTTATCACGACCATCTGCCTCTTTTGATAATGGGAAAAAATCATACCCAACAATAATGGACATATAAGAATAGGGCGGGACAATAAACTTAATTCCACCAGCAATTTGAATTCCATAGGTTACCTGGGTCTCAGGTTTTTTCCATCGATCCATAAAACCTTTGATAGATTCATCTGCATCAAATACGAAAAGAGGGCCTGCTTTTGCCTGTATAAACGGAAAGAAATTATTGGCGATCTTTCCCTGAAGGGGATAATGTTGAATTCCAATAGAGATAGGAAACATCAAAAGGCTTTTCTGGTTGCGTTCCTGATAGCCGCCAAATTGATTATAATTACTGGAAGGCATATCTCCAAGTCCGGTAATACTATAAAACCGTCCGTCTATACCCCAAAATGACTTTTCGTTCAATCGAAATAACTTTTGGACCGATATTCCCCACCCATGTGTTCCGGTGGTGAAACCCACATTGGTTAATTTTTCTTGCCCGAATGAAGAAGAGAGAAATAGGACAGTACAGAAAATATGAGATAGTATGTGATAGATGATTTTCAAAAAATTAACCTGATCTCTGGTCGAGAATTTATCAAATTGAAGGACAGTCTACCATGGTTTTTCGTTTACCAAAACAACTTTTCCCACGGGACCGGATGTTTCAATATATTCGTGTGCACGCTTGACCTCCTCCATAGGAACGACACGGTCTACTACAGGATGAATGACATTTTCATTAATAAGCGATAACATATCGTCAAAGGTCTGCATATTACTCATGGTAGAACCAAGAATAGACTGCTGTTTCATAAAAAGATGTCTCAGGTCAATGGAGACATCTGGTCCTGTTGTTGCCCCACAGGTAACCAACCTTCCACCGGTAGCGAGCATCTTTTTTGATATATCCCATGTTTGCGGTCCTACATGTTCAAACACAACATCTACGCCATGTCTCCCTGTATTTTCTTTAACCACCAACCCTATATCCGTGTTTTTGTAGTTCCAGGCCTTATCTGCTCCCAATTTTATAGCCATATTTACTTTTTCATCGGTCCCAGCTGCAGCATAAACTGTGCATCCAAAATAATGTGCGATCTGGATCGCCATACTCCCTACTCCCGACCCTGCGCCCCAAATAAAAACTGTCTCTCCGGGCATAATTTTAGCTCGTTTAACCAGCATGGCATATGCAGTTTGAGACACCAGTGAAAATGCGGCAGCATCGGAAAAAGAAAGGTGTGACGGTTTTTTCCTCAATTGATAAGATTTAAGCTGTACATATTCACACTGGGTACCGTTCACTGTTTTACCCAGTATCCCCATTTCTGAACAATAATTTTCCATCCCATTTATACAATGGTCACAGATACCACAAAAGGTCAGAGGCTGAACAATAACCTCATCACCGGGAAGAAAATCTAAAACTTTTTGTCCACATGACTCTACGATCCCGGAGCCATCGCTTCCCAAAATGAGGGGAACTGGAAATCCCAAGATTCCCTGCCTGACCCATATATCCAGGTGATTAATGGATGAGGCTACGATCCGAACAAGAACATCATCCCCTGACTCATCTAGTTGAGGTTTAGCAATGGACTCCCATTTTAATACAGAGATATCCCCATGGTCGTGGATCCGAACCGCTTTCAACGGTCTTTATTAAAAATAAAATGATCCAAACTGTATTTTCCCGGGTTTATGAGTCCAATACTTAGAAAAATAATGCCATATATTAGGGCCATTTCTGGACTCCCCTTGCCCAATGAAATATGAAAATTAGCTCCCACAAACATCGTGACGGTGATCAGCGCTGCAGCGGGTCTCGTCAATAGACCGAAGACAACAAGCACTGCGCAAATTGATTCAGAGAATGCCGCCATAAATCCAAAAAACGTATGAAAATACTCTATCCCCAGTGGCATAAGTCCGGTCCGACCTAAACCGGTCCATTTATCTGCACCAGAAATGATTTTATCCCAACCATGGTTCATTAATAATAACCCACCAGATGAGATTCTTAGTAGCAATATTCCACCGTTCTGGGACAGATTTGTTGAACTAAAAACCCAGGAACTGAAATTCATTTTTCCTCCTCATCAATATCTTCAAATTCGGCGTCACTGATACTCAGGTTTTTATATCCAGACCTTTTTTGACGGTTTTGTGAACCAATATTTCGATTGTCCGGTCCCTGAACTAGTATAGAGCGGACCAACTTATATAAAATATATCCCCCGATTAATAAGAGAAAAAGACGCATGATTAACGGTCAATGATAGGATTGAAAAATTTAGTCCCTGAGACAGGCTCCCTTATATATTTAATGACCTCATCCAGGTCATCACTATTATTAACAAAATCTATATTATTTGTGTTGATAATTATTAGAGGCGTTTCCTGATATTTAAAGAAATATTCAGTGTACACCTGGCTCAAGGCATCTAAATATTCAAAAGACATATTCGTTTCAAAATCCCTGCCTCTATTGGCAATGTTACGCATCAGTGTTTGTGTGTCCGCCTGCAGATAAATAACCACATCCGGTTTGAGGACATTCCTCTCCAATAAATTTGCTACCGTATCATATAGAGAGAGCTCTTTATCATCCAAGTTAAGTGATGCAAACAAACGGTCTTTCACAAACATATAATCGGTGATCAGTAAATTATGAAACATGTCCACCTGACGGAGGTCCTGCTGCTGCCTGTATCGGCTCATGAGAAAGAACAATTGTGTCTGAAAAGCAAACCGTTCCGGGTCATTATAAAATTCTTCCAAAAACGGATTGTTCTCATATTCCTCGAGCACCATTTTTGCTCCCAGTTTTTTGCCCAGCAATTTCACGAGACTGGTTTTTCCCACACCTATGGGGCCCTCTACAGCAAGATAATATAAGTTTCTCACGCTCTGGACTCTAAACTATGCTTAACTATGGTGGATGCGTCCACACATACATGGAGCAAGTTTTCCACGCTAACATTCAATCCCGGGATAATAAAATCCGGGGCTAACTCATGAAACGGAATTAATACAAATTTTCGAAACGCTATTCTTGGATGTGGAATAATTAATATATCTGTTTCCAAAACGGAATCACCGTAACATAAAATATCAATATCAATAGTGCGCGGAATATTTTTTGTCCGGTCCTTTGGACGACCCATCATTTGTTCGACCTGGCAGATGTGGTCAAAAAAATCGAAGGGCTGAAAAGAACTGCTAAATTCAACTACCGTGTTCAGATAATCAGGCTGGTCACCCTCACCTAAGTATGAAGATTCGTAAAAAGATGCACTGCGAACATAGGTAATTTCTTTGTGGGTGTCTAAAGCACTTATTGCGCCAGCAAGGTTGGCCTCCCTGTTTCCAAGGTTGGACCCCAAGGATAAAAATACCCGCTCATCCATCTTCACTACGGCTCCTATCACATTCAATTTCCACGTGATCCAGAACTCCTTTTATGGGAGCGTTAGGCTTGCGTACACGTACGACAATACGATGAACTGAAAATGTTTCCATACAGGTATCGATGATGGTTTCTGCTAGAGCTTCAAGTAAAAAATATTTTTTCTGTACAACACAGGACTGCACAAGTTTATATGCAGCCTCATAGTCTAAAGTGTCTTCAATACAATCAGACTTTCCGGCTTTTTTCAGGGAAAAGAACATCTCCAGGTCTACCTCAAATTTTCCACCCAGTTCCCTTTCCATTTCGGAAACACCGTGGTATCCATAAAACTGCATATTTTCAAGACGAATGACATCCATGAGCCGGTGAATTTACCGACGACTCAGAAGGTGAGTCAAGATTCGCTGACCCGAAATTTGTTATAAATCCTATTTTCCAAAGAAAAATAAAAGAGGCAGGTGAACTCTCTCTGCCCAGGCGGTCTCATTGTGAACGGCTCCGCTAAATATTTTGTAGACCAGGTTGGACCCATCAAACCCTTTCTCCTCAAGAGCAGAATTCATGTCCTCAAGAGCAGGCTGAAACTCCTGCTCAAGCCCTACAGTGCCGTTGTCCATATAAATCAGAATATTATCCGGTGCAGTTCGAGCAGAGCTGACCCGGTTTACAATCTCACTGTTGTCAACTAAAAATGCCGGGGAGAGACATCCCGCACGTGAAAATATATGTGGGTAATCCCACACTAAATGAAAAGAGATAATTCCTCCCATGGACGAACCCATTACGGCTGTGCTTTCCCGCCCCGGTCTCGTGCGATATTCTTTGTCGATAAAAGGTTTTACAGTGTTTACCAGAAATTCGCTATACTTTTTTCCGTTGTGCATTGGAGAATATTCTGCGCTCCTGTCATCGGTGTTATAAAGTCCGACAACGATGATCTCCTCCATCTGTCCCGTTTTTACAAGCTCGCTCACTGTCTCATCCACTTCCCACTCCGCACCAATGAAGGAGCTCTGCGAGTTGAAAATATTCTGGCCATCATGCATATAGAGAACAGGATACCTCCTCTCTGTTATTATCTCATAGGATGGCGGAAGCCAGACAAGAACTGTTCGACCATTGTTTAGCTCAGGTGAAAAGAGCTCCTCATGAATCACGACACTACCGGTGATAGATTCATAGCTGGTGACCAGCTCATCTTTCCATTTTCTCACTGTGTGTACCACCGTTGTGTCTGTACCCACAGTGAGCATATGGTTTGCGGGAACGATGTCTGTTTCATAAATGGCCTCACTGTTCCAGCTCCCCTGGGTGAACTTATATTCAAGATTTGTGCCTGATTTTACAGCAATTTGATGAATAAAAAGACTGTCACTTGATTTTTTCATTTCAACCTCTCCCGGATTCCAAGTCCCCAACTCCTGGTGATCCCCAGTGATAAATACCGATTCAGCATTTCCCTGTACTTTTACTTCAAATCTTACCAAAACCTTATTACACCCGGCTAATACTACCAGACATCCTATCAAAACATTTTTCATTAAATGGGTGATAAATCTGTTCGTATTATTGTGTGGTGTGATGGAAATCACACTATGTACAGGTTTTGGTTTATCCATGTGTAGTCGAACAGGATTTTCTCCATTTTTTATAGAATCTGGAAAACTCCCACCAAGCACATATTGTGTCTTTCTGCATTGCAGAAAATATTTCTCTTTGATACTCAAGTGACTGTGCGGAGGTCATGCGGTATGTACGTCTGGGTTTTCCATGTAATCCTTTTAAAACTAGCCATTGACCCTTGACATAAATCAATGTATGAGAAGATGCTGGCTCATTGGATGGGCTCAAGAGATACACATGAATTAAGTCTTCCACGCCCGCCAGTTTTCGCCTCCAGTTTACGGATAAAACTGGGGTTTGCAAGGTAACCTTAGTCATGGGAGTAAAAAGCACATCCAATATTCTCCACGATTCGCTCGCACTGATTTTTCCGTCCTTTGCATGGTGAACCATGTTTTGAATATTTTTCAGTTTTATAGGGACGATAAAATCAACACTGTTTTTATCTATACCTTTTTCAAAGGAAAACCCCTGGCCAGTGTGATGAATCGTAAAGCTTTCGCCTGTCTCCTCTATGGAAATTCCTAGGTGATTAAAGATTCCACGAAAATATTCAACCAGTTCAGGAGTCTGTAATATGTTTTCCCAAGTCTTCATAGATGATATATCTTGAGTAAACACTCCTGTTATAATAAAGAATGGTAATAAAAAATATTTGATCATAAATAACTCCTATGAAAAGTTAGTTTTAATGTATTTCTTCAGTCTATTCCATTCCCACTTTTTATGAAGCGGTGCTACTTCAACAGCAACATCTTCTTGGTCTCAACAAACTCCTCTGCCTCTATCCGGTAGAGATATACTCCAGCACTTACTGCTCTCCCCATGCTGTCTGTCCCTTCCCACTGTACTGACTTGAAACCTGCCTGTTGGTGGGAGTTAACCAAAGTGGCAACCTCATTGCCCAACATATCAAATATAGCAAGTCTTACATCGCTGCCTTTGGGTAGGCCATAGCCTAACGTCGTAATCGGATTAAATGGATTTGGAAAATTCTGATGGAGGGCAAACGTTTCAGGTATTGCTGATGAAGAAGACCTTCTCAATTCCAGGGAATGAACAGCACCAGAGATTTGGAGTTCTCCTATACCTGTGAGTGCATATTTCTCATCATTTTCCTTATCAACTAAAACCCAGTTTTCACCAATGATCGTTGCGTCATAGGAAAGGCGTATCATTGGGCTGGAGTGTGTGAGCTCAATTACACCAATATCATCCACTGCTTTCATATCCCCTGTAAAGCGTACATCAAACCCGCCGGGTATTCTAGGGGGCAGGCTGTAATTCAAAATTTTATTTTCAGATAGCTCAACACCAAAATACAAATTCATTCCGTTATGGAACTGCAGAGTATTTCCCATTGGCTCATCTGTAAGTAGAGATCTGCTTCCCTCTTTCCTGCTCAAAGTATTAGAAATTGTGATCGAGCCTGCTTCATCCGTTCTCGTCCAGTAGCCATTCCCCGGTTCTATGGTTTCCGCCTGGAGATAAGAGCCGTTATATCCATAGATCGTCCCGGGAATGATAATTTCTCCGGAATCACCGATATCATTCACACTCACAGCGGATGAGATCCCCGAAATAAGGTTCCACCCTTCAGCAAGCTCAAGGACCAATGAATTGATGGCTGTTCCGGTCAAGACGGTTGTCCCTCCAGACTCAAACCGCAAACAATATCCGGTTCCCGGTACCAACATATCCTCCTGAACATAGCTTCCTTCAAACGAAAAAAGTGTTCCCTCAATCGATTCGGGAAAAAGAGTCAACACGGAAGCATCCTCCACATTCAAAGGGAGGCCTACCAGGTTCCAGTCCGCAATGTGGGAAATCTCCATACCACCACCTGAAGTCTGGTAAAAACCATTTCGGTCCAAATTCCCCCGGTACACGTTCCAATATCCTTCCGCTGTTCCGGGATCTTTTATATCCACCGCGACAACACTCTCACTTGTTCCTGCACATAGCTCCAGGTCACCATCCATATCCATATCGGCGACGCTGGGAGAACTGACAAAAGGCAACTCAAAATCAATAGGAATTTCATCAAAAGGTGTCCCATCCAATCCGAATACCAGAAGATCTACACCGCCGTTCGTGGCAATCACCTCCGGTGAACCATCACCGTTCAGATCAGCAAACACCGGTGAGCCGATCACATCAACTCCTGTATCAACTGGCCACCCGGGAAGTGGATTACCATCTAAGTCTACTCCGTAGAGAAAATCATCCTCTGAACCAAAAAAGACGGCAGGCCCTGAATCAGTTTCCAGGATAGCTGCAGATGACGGTACATCGTCACCGGTCTGTATTTCAAACAGCAAGCTTCCATCAGAATTCAGCGCATAAAATGAGTTGTCCCGAGAACCTGCGAATATAGTCTTTGTTCCATTCACATCAATAACAATGGGAGCGCTCCTGAAGTCACCACTGGCCTCAAAGGGAAACCCATCTGCGATGGTTCCATCATCATAAATGAGATAAAGATGCTCATCGTCGGTCCCGCACACTATATCATCTTTTCCGTTGCCGTTAAAATCTGCTAGAGCAACACCCCTCTGAATTTTTTCATCCAGTTCAAGAGGAAAATTATCCACCGGAGAGCCATCATGATTGATGGCAAATATGGTTCCGGGATTGGTGTATCCACCAAATACAATTTCCTTTTCCGGGTCATCATCCAAATTTCCAATGGCAGGAGTCCCCATTAAATACTGTTCCGCATCAAAATCCAGTTCGAGGCCGCAATCATCATCAAGAACATATAGGTGCTGGCTTTTGGAAGTAATAATGATCTCCAGGTCACCATTTCCATCAATATCGCTCACTGCAGGGGAACCCCATATCTGGTTTCCGGTATCGAACCAGCACTCATCACTTCCATCAGGATTTACAATCCTGAAATAACCGTTATAATCTCCAAAAAGTACTTTATTCCCCGATTCGAATGGTGCCACAGTCGGTGAGGAAATGACCTGGGTTATGGTTTCATAGGGCCATCCATCCTGGTACTCAACGAGACCGTACTCCACTTCAAGGCTGACGGGCACTCCGTTTTCATTCAAACCGACAAAAATCGGATCGACAATGTTGACCTGGTCCGGGCTCACTCCTGGTACCATCCAGGGGAACTCAGCCAAAACGACCGTGTCCCCGGGAGCAATCACCATATTGTCAAAAGAGAATGCCACCACTAAACCTTCGGCATTTATAAAACAGGTATATCCAAAGTCTAAAACAGCTCCTGAGAGGGCATAAACAACTGTTGAGCTTACACTGTCACCTGCTTCATTATAAAAAAGACTGTCCACCGGTGCAAATATATTTTCCGGTCCCCCATCAACGCCAATCATCATTTGAAATCCATATATCTCCTCTTGTGCTACCATCGATAAAGAAACAGAGTTGTCATCTGCAGATGAGATCCAGAGAGTGACATCATCCGCTAAAAGCAGGTGACCAGAAATAATGTAAAAAAGGAGAAATCTCTTCATAATACGCTCCAACTTAACGTGAAATTATAATAAAGGATGACATGACGATATTTGCCAGATAACCACTGGGATCTGTAATGGTGGGCCAGTAGCCATAGCACTGGTTTGATGCGGATGCCCAGCAGGCCTCATACTCCATAACATTTTCTTCCCCTGGAATTAAATAATCTGTGATATCCACCACAAACGGTTCTACATCCATTCCCGGACACCAGCCCTGCCTGCCATAGCCCCAGGTCCCCCACTGGTTCGGTATCACACCATCACTGATGCTCTCAAGGTCCATACAGGTGGTATTTCCGCCTGCTGTGGGGTGGGATTTGTCAAACTCGTAGACACCGCCGTTCACAGTGAAAAAATGCCGTGTATTGCAGAACTCAGCGCAATTACCCGTATCGCTACCCCAACCGTGGCCAGTGATATAGGTGCTGAACTCAACCTTCACTGCATCCTCAGGAACATGAAATACAACCGGATCCAGGTTATCATTATAAACGGGCTCTCCCCCAGAGTAAAATCCGCCACCAAACCACATTGGATGAAATTCCTGCCTCACAGGGGTCTGCTCTTCCGCTTCAAACAGTCTCAGTTTAACGGTGAGTATCCGGTTGGGCCATCCGCCGATCATAAACTTAAACATTTTGCTTCCACCGGAGTAGAACATTCCCAAATAGGGTGTAATATCCGTAACAGAGTTTGGCTGTCGGTCGAACGGTGTGATCCACCGGGCGATCTCCTGACACTCCCGGTTGTAGTTCCAGTTTTCTTCTGGACACTCATCCTGTGACACACCATCAAGGTACTCTATGGAGTAGCACAGCTCCTCGTCACTGTTCCAGGAATACCCGGCCTCCAAACAGGCCTCCTCCTCCAAGGGATAATAGATATATTCATAACACTGCCCCTGGCACACATAAAAATAGGCGATCCTATCATAGTCATCACAATTAGAGTCCAGATATCCGTTGCAAGGTAAAAGAGCTTCTATCTCCATGCGGGAAACTGTTGAGATATAATCACTGTCCGGAAGGTCTACAATGGTGGAAATGGTTGGCGACCACCCTCCAGAATAGAGTGTGCTGTCAAATACGCTGATCTCAAAATATTCTTCATCCTCAGTTAGCGCTTCATACTCGTAATCAAAGTACAGTGCTTCATGTGCTAAATAATGGACATAGGTTCCCGTAAATCCATTTGGATTTCCCAGATAGCCTATCTGTTTCAGTTTCTGAAATCGGTCGATTCCAAGTGCATAATTCCCATTTAGTGCTTCTGTGAGCCAGTTATCAAGGGAATCAACCGGTATGGGTACAAAATGCAGGTGCTTTTTCCAATGGACTTGGATCTCATCGGACATTCCATCCAAAATCTCATCATAGAACTCTTTAACTGTCAGAACATCTTCCAATGCCGACTCCCTGCTGGAAACAAAAAAATAATGAACATTCATCGGAGAATTATTCAAAAGGGCTTCACGTTCATTAGATATCCACAAAGGAGTAGAATAACCTACTTCCGGACTGTAATGAATGAAAATGTAGGTTTCCTCACCGTTCCACTCTTCTTCAAAATTCCAGTAAGAATATTCTGATTGATATGCCCGGTTCACCGTTCCGATGACATCCAGTTCATCTATAACACTGTCCTGGTTTACATCAGCCATCATGAACTGCTCTTCTGTCAGATCAAGTTCCCCGGTAAAAGCTCTGTTGCTCCATACCGCATCCTCCACAGTGATAGATTCATCATAATTGATGTCACCCAAAACCTGGGCATTCACATCGGGAATCTGAAATGGGCCTGCAGTGTCGTAGTAGTTGGTTCCGTAGGGACCTGGAGAAAATTCCTGGGCAATAATTGAAGCAGTGAAAAGTAGAATGAAGTTATATTTTATCAATTTAAAACCCATAACATAATTTACCCCATCCCCTCTTTTTCCAAAGAGGTTGGTTCCTTCAGGAGAGCCCTCATCTTCGTCTGTACAAACTCTCCTGCCTGTGGGTGCTGCTTACAAACAGGGTTGCCTGCCTGTTATTATTAATTAATCAGTAGTATCAGAATCTTTACTACTAGGTACACAGCATTCTTTCGTGTTACAACAACCTCTACCAGTCCAACAGCGGATGATGCAACCCAAAACAATCAGCGGCAAACCCAGTACTCCACAGCTACACGTAGTCAAACCACAGCATCCACCAAAAATTGCTGCACTGAGCAAGTATGCACCGCCAACAAAACAAACCAAATCTAATAGCCCATACAAATAGCAACACCATTTATTATTACATTTTTCTTTCATAACATCCTTTCATTAATTAATATTTTCGTCAACAAGGTATAGAAGATTATAATTCCATAACTCTATATAGAGTTTAACTCTACAAGAGGTTAAAGACAATCTGTCTATACTAAAAATAAAAGTCTCTTCATCTCTTCAATTCACCCCATCCCCAGTTTTTTACAAAGAGATGAAATCAATTACAAACTTTAAGTAGAAGTCGGGGTATTATTTATCGGACCATTAAATACTTGTTTTACAATGTAAAGCGGTAAAAAAAATAATACCTCAAACATAAAATTTAAACGTACAGTATTTTTATCAGTTATATCAAACGGACGCAAAGTAAAACCATATCCATTTTTGCTATTTTTGGGACGGATTTCAAATTCTATTGGGCCTACAGTTCTCAAAAGGTTCATAGTAGATTTATACCTCTTAGTACCATTTTTTGGCATAATATTTTCATTGCTTGTTTTATTATTGAACAATTCTATTAATAATAAAACTTTTTCTTTAAAAATAACTTTTTTCCATTTTACAATTCCATGAGCAAAACGAAATGAGGAATCTTTTGCCATTAATGGATGAGGGTGAGTTACTCTAATCTCCTCAAGTAGTTGTAGGAAATAATTTTTACCTCCTAACGATTGAGCACAATTAGTAATTTGTTTTTTATAATATTGTTTTGTTGCATCATCAAGTAATTTGTAGTTAGTCAAAATTTAGTGTTCCTAATCAAAAACTATTTTCATTTTATTATACCTAAATCTATTCAAAGTATCACAGATTTGAATCCTTTCAATTTACCCCATCCTACTTTTTTACAAAAAGGGGAAAAATTAATTTTCTATTAAGGTAACAGAACCAGAGCTATTTGTCTTAATCCAATACCCTTTTCCTGGCTCTATGCTTTCTGTATTAATATATGCACCGTTGTTAAAACCATAAATAGTGCCTGAAATTATTATCCCATCTAGGTCCTGTATATATAAAACATCAAAAGAAATACTTCCACCTGTAATGAGATTCCATCCCTCATGCAGGTTAATTGTTAGTTCATTGATCCCGGTGCCTGAAATATTGGTACTGCATTCCTCATTAAATCTCAACCAGTAGCCTTTCCCATTAATTAGGTTTGTTGCAAGATCGTAGTTCCCATCAAAAGAGTAAAGTGTCCCTTCAATTGACTCAGGATATAGTGTTTGATAGTGTGCAAACTCTACCTCTAAGGGTAGCCCAATAATATTCCAACTAGCATTATAGTTTATATTTAATACTTGATTTAATTCCAAATATTCATATCCATAATCTAGCATTGCATTTTCAATGGCAATAACATCAGAATACCAACTGCCATAATAGTCACCTCCATTGGTTAAGATAATAATACCAACATTATCTTCTGGACTAAAAAACATCTCAGTCAATACTCCCCACATCATACCATTATGACCCCAAACATCCCTTCCATTTATAATTTTATGGTACCAACCAAGGCCCCACCCCTCACTCATATTCATCCAACTCCAGCCATCATCAATATGTTCTGTGAGTATTAATTCAATAGTCTCATCACTCAATAATCCTGAAAAATTTTTCATATAGCCAATTAGAAAGGAACTAAGCTCACCAACACTTGACCTGAGCTGTGCTGACGGATAATATGGAATAAAGTAATGTCCCATCTCCTCCCACCCCGGCATCCATTCATAGGGCATAGCAACCGTTGATCCACCCATCTCTTCAAAATGCCATGAGGTTTCTTCCATGCCAAGAGGGTTAAAAATATTTAAATCACAGTACTCTTCAAATGATTGTTCAGCTATGGTTTCAACTATTAAGGCAATTAGCGCAAATCCTATGTTACTGTAGTTCCACTGATTACCAGGCCCATAATTATGGTAGTTGTTTGATGAATAAAATTCTCCACCTATCATCAAATAATTGGAGAGAAAATATTCTAATTCAAGCTCCGGGTTATTTCCGAAAATGGAGTATTCTTCTGAAAAGGTTAGATCCTCATATATGCTGGAGGTATGTGTCAAGAGCATATAGAGAGTTATTTCAGTGTTAGGGTGAAAGGGATTGGTCACTGTAAATGGAAGATATTGGTTTATAGAATCATGGAGCTCGATGCTGCCATCTTCATATAGCTGCATTATAGCTGTTGTTGTCACTAACTTTGAAATAGATGCTAACAAAAAGTGTGTATCCTCAGCAACAGGGATATTTAGTGTTATGTTAGCTGTTCCGTAACTATTTGACCATATAACCTGATCATTTACAACAATACATGCAGACAGACCTGGTATATATCCAGAGTTCATATGGTCTGATATAATTTGATCAAGATCAGAATTTGGTTGAGCACCTAACAATCCTATAAATAATATAGAACCGATTCTATTTTTCATATTTATTTTAAAGAAGACATGATCTTCAATTTACCCCATCGCCATTTTTTTCAAAGAGGTGGGATATTATTGATCATCATTTTGCAGAAATCTTTTCAATTGCAGTAATTGTGAACTTCGTCTCTTTACCTTCGATCTCAAGCGTAAAATATTCATCAACCTTTTTCCCAATTATGGCTTGGCCAAAAGGTGAATGGTAGGTTACAACCAAAGGATAAAGATCCAACTCAAATTCGATTGGGCCTAATAGGTAATAGTCTTCGGCCTTATCTTTGCCCTCTTTACGGATTGTTACTTTATTGCCAAATCCTACCTTGTCGGTATCAATTTCGCTTTGCTCAATGATTTGGAATGGCGAATGGGTCTGCATCAATTGTATCTTACGTACTACTAAACTCTGCACCTCCCTGGCAGCGTGGTATTCCGCATTTTCCTTAAGATCTCCATAACTAGCTGCATCTCTAATCTTTATTGAAGTCTCATTCTTTAATTTATCAAGAGAATCCATTTTCTCTTCCAATGCGCGGTGTGTCTCCTGCAAAATCAAAGTCGCCATATTGATATTCCTTTTATTAAATGGATTAAAAAAAATGTTTGGTTAAGATTGCAATTATCTGCAATTCAAGAGAAAAATTAAGTCAAAGAAAAAGCCGAATCAAGTGCTTGTTTCTGATCGTCAACATTCCCAAATCTACCTTCAATTTATCCCAACTCTATTTTTTAATAAAGAGATTAACTATAACCATATCATTGAAAACCTGGAAATACTTTTGGGTGGTAAAATAATTAAACCCACTCGAAAATGAATTTGACAAAAAACTAATAAAACTACTTGAAATCACAATATATCTCATAATTTCATAACTACTATATACAAAAATAGTGAAGAGTTATTGAAAAAAAATTCTGAAACACAGGCATGAGAAGTAAGATCATTTCAAATAAGATCATAAAGGCTTTGGTTAACAGATTAAGATATGAGTAGGTCAAAAAATACCACTAAGTACAGTGAGCGATTCGCTCTGTTTTCTGAGGAAAAACTCTATTCAAGTCTTGACCCAACGCTAAAGAAAAATATAAACAAGATCGGTGTTAAGCACCGCTTGACCTTTCAGGAACTCCGGCAGATAACCGAGATCGCTGCAGATCTCCAAATGTGGGGAGAACCTGGTCTGCCCGAACAATGGTACGAGTTGGAAGGAACATTAGAAGGAAATGAACAGTCTGCAAAAAAAATCCTGTTTCGAAAGCTCCAGGATAGATGGCTCTCCCTCAAAAAAAGTAGAACGGTCTATCCGCCCATAAATTCTCCTTCATATTCATCGGTTTCTCCTGGAAAAAAAGTAAATGTCCAAAATAGTGATAACACTGTCTTTGGATGGTGCCCAGTGGCTTCTGAAAAAACTGTTTGCTGCAACCTGCGGACAATTGACTCGGTTCAGGGTTGTGGCTTTGGCTGTAGTTATTGCAGTATCCAGACCTTCTATGATTCGAATCATATCACCGTTGACGCAAACCTCCACGAAAAACTGCAGCGGATTACCCTCGATCCTCAGAAAAAATACCATATCGGTTCCGGACAGTCTTCAGACTCACTCTTTCTGGGTAATAAAAACGGTGTACTCGATGCTCAATTCAATTTTGCCCGTAACAATTCAAACATTATCCTAGAACTGAAAACAAAATCAAAGAATATCTCTTATTTTCTTGAAGCAGATGTACCGGAAAATGTTTTCTTAAGTTGGTCACTTAACCCACAGATCTTTATTGAAAATGAGGAACACCTGACGGCCTCTGAAAATGACCGCCTTAAGGCAGCTAGAACTGCAGCAGATAATGGAATCAGGGTCGGGTTTCACTTTCACCCGATGGTATATTACCGTGGATGGAAAGACGATTATGAGCAGCTTATTGGAAAAGTTCTTTCCACTTTTTCCCCCGATGAAGTAGCACTGGTATCCTTTGGCACGCTGACCTTTATTAAACCAGCCATCAATAGCCTCAGAATTAAAGGCCCCCAGAGCAAGGTATTGCAGATACCTATGGAGGACTCTGCAGGAAAGCTCTCCTATCCGTTCCAGATAAAAAATGAGATGTTCGTCACTGCGTGGGAGGTATTTCGACCGTGGCAGAATGATGTCTTTTTCTATTTCTGTATGGAGGAAAGAAAATTGTGGGAGTCAGTCTTTGGGTATTGCTATGAAAATAATGAAGAATTTGAGGAGGATCTGTTCGAGAAAGTATCGAGAAAACTGAATGGTCACAGAAAGAAAAGGGTCACTCAAATAGATGAGTTAAGTTAATCCTATTGCATATAACACTTTTATTTTATCAATCAATTTAAACGCTCTTCAACAAATTTCAGCATTTTTTTCTGTTGTGATAACCACCCTAACCTTGCCTCAATATTTACATAGCGAATTCCATTTCGTATTGCAGCCCAGGACAGGCTGCCGTCATCTCCCTCAGGCAGTTGATCCTGTAAAATCACATTAAAATGACCACCTTTTGATAATATGTCAAAGTCACCATGGTCAGTACAAATGATAAAGTCACGGAGATTCTCTTTCGGGTTTATAGAAACTTTTGTATGATTCTTTAACTCATATCTCAGGTTGTAACCACGAAAATTATTGTGGACTGAGATTAAAATACCTCCAGAGTCGGGAAAAACCATATCAAGAAATTGTCCGCGTTCTTGGTCCAGTTCATTTAGAGCTTTCTTGATGGTCCCTGGCGCCCATTCCAGCTTGAATTTGGTTAAAGTTCTAAATGAGCCTGACCGTGAGAATATTCGATTTGGATCAATTTTGGTGTTATGATATATTACCTCCCGCTCATCACTTTTTATCAGAAATGCCGTACCATTGTAATGTTTTAAATGATAATTTATGGCCATGTTAGCGGTTTTTTCATCACCGTGCATCCAAATGTAGTGTTTGTTGGATTCTCCGTTTTTTACTACTTTGAACTCAATACCAGCGAATGATACAAATGTATCCCCAATCTCCGGTATTTCTTTTGCTGAACCAAGCAACGCACTCATGATAAAACAAAATACACTATTTAACAGATATTGTGACCTTAGACTGAACATTATTTCCTGTGTCGCAGCTCTACAGTACGAAGCCGGTTGATAGCCGCAGCAATCTCATATTTACGTGGCCTAGAATAATTTCCAGGATGATATTCCTTCATGTAAAAAGGGTCAAGAGCGTCCAGACCGTTTTTGTCAAAAAAATGTTCCAAACCTTCAACAACATCCCTCATTGTAGCAAAATCACTCATCAGTGTTCGAGTAGCAAGATAAATCGCGTGGCCAACTGCTCTGGTTTGACTGCTTTCCACTAACTGGTCAATGTAGCGAAGGTCAACTGTTTCCGATCCATATATCATAAGGTCACGAGCCTGTACCTCAATTTTTACTTTCCTGTGACCTCTTGAGGCACTAAAACTCCCCGCCTGGGGAATTCGAGCTGTAACCTGTCCAAATGGTTCTGGTGTTTCCACCTGGCGCTCCGTGGGATGGCTGTGGACCAGATCCCTGACCTTCTGACCTACGTCATGGGGACGAAAATCCTGCATTTTAATGACATGGTCTGCCACATCGAAATAATCACCGGATCCTCCCATGACCAAAACTGTTGATATTTGAAGGGTGTCGTACAACTCCCGCACTCGGTCCACAAAAGGAGTGATGGGCTCCTGATCTCTATGAACTAGCTCTTGCATGCGGGCATCTCGGACCATAAAATTTGTGGCGGAGGTGTCTTCATCCAAAAGCAGCAAATTGGCTCCTACTTCCAGAGCCTCCATGATATTGGTTGCCTGGCTGGTGCTACCGCTGGCATCCTCACTGCAAAATGAATCTGTGCTTATCTTTTGGGGTAAATTGGTAATAAAAGGATTAATATTAACGCTTTCAACCCGACGACCATCTTCCGCCCTGATTTTTACTGCATCTTTTGTTGTGACCACATACTCTCTGCCATCATCAGGAATATGGGCATATACGCACTTCTCCAATGCCCTGAGCAGCGTTGACTTTCCGTGATAACCACCCCCCACGATTAGGGTGACCCCTTTGGGGATTCCCAGACCACGAACCATGGTTTCCCCGCCATGCAGTTGGTTGGGCACTTCTATTTGAGTTTCCAAAGAGGTCGGTGCCTGAAAGCTGACAACCTGATCTCCAGATAAAGGACGGTCGCTGATGCCTGACTCCCGAGGCAATACGGCACCATTGGCTACAAAGGCCACTAGGCCAGACTCATTCAGCTTACGGCGAACTGCTTCCTGATTCTCCACACATTCTACGAACGAAAGACACTGGTCCTGATCCAGGTTTCTCCACATTAAAGCCTGCTCAACAATCTGAGGGATCTCCTTACACAACATTATAGATGCCTGTTTCCCAAGTATTTTTCTGCCTGCTGCCGGCAGGCCTACCTGCAGGCGGGCCTCTACCCAATCTTCCTCGATAACCACTGCGGTGCGTTCCAGAACCTCCTGCTGGCCCGAATCAATAAACACGATTCCACTCTTTCCAGAACCTTTTTTCGGAGTCACAATGTCCTGAATAGATCGGCATACTGCGCGGGCAATAAAATCTTCTAGGGCTACCTGACGCACAGAGTTGGGCCACAGGTCTCTAGGGATCTGGGTACGCTCCTGGTCTACCCGAAGACGAACTTTGGATGGTAGAGCAAAAGGGTCACCCTGAACGTGATCGATGTACAAGGTGAAATCAGGGAATTCATAGGAACCCTTGGTCTGTTTATAGGCTTTATATCCCCTGCCATCAATGTGGGAAAGTAATTGTCTTAGGTGTTGCTCATGAGACATGGTCTTACAGGTAATGAATTATAATATGGATACATCGATCCCCTCTTGTATGGTGGGATAATCTGCAGGAATATTGATGGTGGTTGAGGAAACTGGCACCACCATTAAAACAATAAGTGTGATTATAAATAGTATTTTATTCATTATTCTTTAAGATGTCCTATCTAATAATACACCCTGATACTGAGAATGTCAAGGATGGAAATCACACCAAAGCATCCTGTTTTGTGTGAGAGGTGGTTATATCAAAAACATAGGGGGTGCTCCCCAAGTGAAAGTGTGTCCCGAATCCGGGTATATTTGACTTTATTTGAATAGGTGTGATACAAATATTAGAAAATCATATCACAACTAAAAACAGAAAACCTCCGATGATAGTACAGGTTTTTTTTTACAGAGAAAAGTAGTGTACCCGGGGACGGACTCGAACCGTCACGGATTATACATCCGAGGGATTTTAAGTCCCTTGTGTCTACCAATTCCACCACCCGGGCATCAATAATGTAACGAGGCGTCGACCGGATTCGAACCGGTGAATAACGGTTTTGCAAACCGCCCCCTTGAGCCACTTGGGTACGACGCCAATTCAATATAAAAACTACAAATAAAGAGGCCTAATTTACATTTCGTTTTTCTATTCTCACAAAAAACACATAATTATTTTATCTGATTTTTTATCACAGTAATTTTAACTATGGAGTTGGAAAAATTAAATATGTATCAACGTCTCAGGGATTTTGAAGTTCCATCAGTTTTTCTCGATGAAATATTCAAAAATGACAAAGACCTGGATACCTTATCTGATGCGTGGAAAGCCCTAAAATCTTCAGGACTTTCTGATGATGATACTGCACAAAAGATTGCTTCCATTATATTCGACCTTGATCTTTTTAAAGACCCAGAAATCTTAGAAACATTGGAGTCAATTAAAAACTTGGATGATCTCTCCAAAAATTGATTCTTCCTCCTGAAGTTTCCCTTCATTCCCCACAACACAGATTACCTCCTTATCTAAAACAGCTGCAACCATTTCAGTGATATCACGAATATTTTTTGGTTTTGCCCCCATGACCTCATTGCGGTGGGCCTGAATCATTTTTTCATCAATTTCCTGAAAGAAACGAGCTGTTCCTACATTTCCTTTCATAATTGGAGTTAAAGGTTTATCCAGAGCAGAAACGGAACCGATTATATATTTTCTCATTTCTCGGTCTGTAAGTTTAAAATGGGATAAATATTCCTTAATTTCGTTAAAAGCCTTTAATGTCTTCTTTAAATTAGGATCACGATAGGATGAGAAGACCGTATCTCCGTTTCTTGAAAGAGAGACGAACGAACCGTATGCTCCACCCTGAACTCTCACTTTATTCCATAAATAATCCAATCCCGCTATCCGGCTAAACACAGTTAACGCTCCGGAATATTGAAATCCCAGTTTTCTGAAGTTATATCCCTGTGACACATATTGCACCCGGGAAGGTGTTGCCAAACCTTCATTAAGAATCTCAGGAGATAATTTATATGGATTGACAGTAAATTCAATATCAGGAACAGATGAAAGAAAGTTTTTCAAATTTGATTTTGATTGGGATACTTCGGTATTTCCATTCACAAATGTGACAACCATATCTCTTTTATTAAAAATTGATAATGCAATTTCTTCAAGTATACCTTTAAGTCTGTCAAATTGATCATTAAAATTCTTATCGAGCTCTGAAACAAAGCGGTAATATTCAAGACCTCCCGTTATTTCATGATATGATCCTATGGGATTGAGGTATGATAATAAACGCATTGAAGCAACCTGGTGCCCAGAATTCATTATGATCATTTCCATGCGTGATTTCAATTCCTGAATGATTTCCCTGATTCTTATCCGGTCGTCAAATTTACTTTGGGACATAATTTCTGTTATTAACCTGTTAGCCTCTGGGATATTGGAACTCATCGCTTTCGTTGAAACCGTTAATTTTGGGTGAAACTCCTCCTTATTAATCGGCTGAAAAGTATTCAAGGAAAATCCAATTCCTCCTGTATGAAATAGAATTTCATTTGACAGATCCTCATAGGAATAATGTGTTGTGCTCACTTTACCCAATAAAGAGACAAAAAGTGAAAGATAAGGTAGTTGTTCCTGTGGGATTATTTTTGTATCAAAAAAGTATTTCACATAACTGACTCCCCTTGTTTCTCCTGTGTATAAAAGAGTCAGATTGTCCTCTATCTTTTCATGAATTAAAACGATATTCTCAGCTTTTTCATTCAAATCCGATAGATTTAGGAGAGGAATTGTTTTTAGGTCCTCTTCAGAATCTTCAGTGATTTGTTTGTCTATTAATGCCTGCGTTGTTCCCACATAAGAATCAATCTCATCCTGTGATAAGTTACTCTTAAATTGTTGGAGTTTATCATTTTTCTCCTGCAATCTCTTTTCAGTGAGGCCCTTTTCTGGTAGTAATGTGACCATAATTTTATGGTTATTCTCTAAAAAATAATCTCTGATCAAGGATTCAAAATATCCTTTTTTTATATTATCTTTAATTGCCTTCAGTGGTGCTTCAAATTCAAGAATTTCATTAGGTAGATCAGAATACATCCAGTGAGATAGTGCTGTAAGGGTAAAAACTAAGCCCTTAGGAAATCCTCCAAATTCGGCCTCTCTCATTTCAAACTCTTTGATATTCACTGATGCCTGAACAATTTTCTCACTCAAACCATTGTTTGCTAATGAAGTAAGGGTATCTGTGACAATTCTCTCAAATTCATCTTTTTTTCCTGGATCAGTATGTTTAACAGTAATAGCGAAAATTGGTTGTAATAATTCCTCATTAAACTGACCAAAAATATCTTTCCCTATTTTAGCTTTTAGCAGAGCATTTTTTAGAGGTGATGCCGGGGTTCCTAATAGAATATGATCTAGGATTTCCAGACCTAAAATCGTTTTTGGGTCCAAATACTTTCCCGTTACAAAACTGAGATTCAGGTATGCTTTGCCCTCCTCAGATTCATCTTCAGATAAAGGATAAACTAACTCAATGGAGTTCTTTTCCTGAATATTATCTTGAACCCATGATTCATAGTGCATATCTTTCTTTTCAAACTGATCAAGAAATCCCTCGTTTAAAAAGGCCAACTGTTCTTCAATTTCTCCATCTCCATATAACAGGATCTTACAATTTGAAGGATGATAATATTTTTTATGAAATTCAATAAATTCTTCGTAGGTCAAATCTGGGATGACATCAGGGTCTCCCCCGGACTCATGTGCATAAATTGTATCTGGTAGGAGGTGTTGTCTGATGGAACGAAATAAAACCTGTTCAGGGGATGAAAATGCTCCTTCCATTTCGTTATAAACGACACCTTTTATACTCAACATCTCTTCAGGACCACTTAATTCATAGTGCCACCCCTCCTGCCTGAAAACATCTGGATTGGAATAAATATTTGGGAAGAATACTGCATCCAGATAAACATCCATTAAATTGAAAAAATCCTGATCATTTGTACTGGCAACCGGATACACTGTTTTATCAGGATAGGTCATTGCATTTGTAAATGTCTGCATGGAACCTTTCAGCAATTCAACGAAGGGTTCTTTACAATGAAATTTTCTCGACCCATTTAAGACACAATGTTCTAAAATATGAGGTATCCCATAGCTATTATCTGGAGGAGTTTTAAAACCTGCAACAAACACTTTATTATTATCTGTATTTTCAAAGTGAAGCAGCTCAGCTCCGCTCTGCTCGTGAATAAACCGTCGAGAAAAGGATGATATTTCTTTTATTTCTCTTCCGCTAATTAGTCTAAAACCATGTTTTGAGGAACCGTTTTTCATTTATCTTCTCTCTGTTATTTTAGTTAAATCAATTTTTCTGGATGCCCAAGCTGGCTAGGAATGCATCCATATTTGGTTCTCGTCCTAAAAATTCCTGAACCAGTAATTTGGGATGAACTGTTCCACCCGATTCAAAAATTACTTTTCGAAAGCGCCTTCCTGTCTCTGGATCGAGAATACCGTTTCCCTTAAAAACTGAATACATATCCTGAGCATAGACTTTAGACCATAAATAACCATAATATGCTGCTTCATATCCTACCAAATGACCAAATGACGCTTGCATGTGAGTTCCTTCAAGATAGGGATATAAAGTGATTTCATTCTGTAGTAATTCAGCAAGGTCTGTTGAATTAAATTCCCCAAAAGGATCAAATCCATCGTGGAGAGTAAAATCATAAACACCATAAAATATTTGCTGTAGTGTGTTAAGACCTGAATTTACATTTTTCGCTGCAATCATTTTGTTAACTAATCTGTCGGGAATCACTTCTCCTGTTTCATAATGATGAGCAAATAATTTTAAAATTTCTTTTTCCCAAACCCAATTCTCAAGAATTTGAGATGGAGCCTCCACAAAATCCTGTAAAACACTGGTTCCGGAATAATATTGTAATGGAGATACGGTCAGTATATCATGCAGTAAATGCCCAAATTCGTGGAAAAATGTTTCCACATCTTCATGGGGTAAAAGAGAGGGTTTTCCATTTTGTGGGGGAGGGAAATTACATACCAATGCAGTTGCAGGGATCTGATATTCGTCCTCCATTAGTTTACCCATGGTAACACTAAAAGCTGCCGCATGGGAATATTTGTCAGTCCGAGGAAATAAATCCAGATAAAACCTTCCTATTAAAATGCTATCAGCTTCCTCATAAACCTCATACATAGTCACCTCTTCATGCCACACAGATGGATTATCAACCTGGCTGAATTGAATTCCAAATAATTGGGTGCAAATTTCAAATAATCCGTTTATAACCCCGGTTAATTCGAAATATTCGCTGATCTTTTTACTATCTAAACGAAACTGTTTCAGTTTCAATAAATGTTCATATCTATCATATTCCCAAGACTCAATCACTGATTCATATTTCCCAGTTTCCAGAGATTTCATTTCCAGCATTCTATTGTAATCATCCAAAGCTTTTGGCATAATCATTTCGTGCAGGGATTTTTCAAATTCCCAAACACGATTTGCATTTTCCGACATCAATATTTCTGTAACATAATCCGCGTATGAGGGATAATCCAATATTTCAGCTAACTGATTTCTAATAAGAATTAACGAATCCAAGAGTGTAAGATTTTTATCCGATGCACGATTCCAATACATAAAGCGAAGAGCTTTTCTGGCACTGTCAGATTCTGCATATTTCATGAACGGGGAATAACTAGGGTAAGACAGATCAATTGTATAAATACCGTCTTCTTTTTTACGATTTTTACTATAGTCTGCGGAGAGCCCTATCATATGGTGTTCCCTTAGAAATAGTGTATCTTTGGATTCTGATATATTTTTTTCAAATTTCAAGGATAAAGGAGTTAATTGATCTAACATAGTTTTTACCCGGTTTCGCACACTTTCACCATGACCAAAACCACTACGATTGAAATCCCTAAGCGTTTCATGTAAAAATTTCTTTTCCAAATCCACAAGCATTTTTCCATTGGCATTTGTAGAAAAATCAACAACTGCATTATACAGTTTTTCATCTACTGAAATTGAATTGAAAAATTCCTCAATTTCCTGAGTGGCCTTGAGCCCTGCATCCCTTATGCCCTTATCGGGATGAGTGAATGCCAATAAACTGACAGGACTCCATACATTTTCAATAATATTCGCTATATCGTCTAATGGAAGAAGTGTGTTTTTAAATGATTTTTGGGATGGTCCAATTTTATAAATATTTTTCAATAATTTATTTGCCTTATAAAGGACATGATCCGTGGCCTCTTGAATATGATCAGGAGTTATCAAGGAAAAATTGATTGGATCTTCTCTTGATATCAATAACGGATTTTCCCCTCCATTTTTACAGCCAAAAACAACTAATACAACAAATAAATATATAAGGTATCTCAAGGGTATACGGATTGAGGGTAGTTTAAACATAAATATAAATGAAAATACAAATACACAGTTCAGTGCATCGAGCGAGAGACGAGGTTCGAACTCGCGACATCCACCTTGGCAAGGTGGTGCTCTACCAGCTGAGCTACTCTCGCAAATAAGGCCGGAAATTAAACTCTTATTCCCTTCAGGTCAATCTGATTTAGGAAATATTTCATACTTAGGGGATGTTCTATTAATTATGCAAAGTCCCATTAAAAAGAAAATAGTATTTTCCAATATTTTTTGAGCACCCACTATTTCGCCCTCCTTTAGTCCACATCCACACTCAATATTAAATCCTCTTAATATCGCCGAACTAATAGCAATAATAAACACCACTAGCAGACCCATAGATATAAGGGCAGCACCCTCAACCATAACACCAATAACAAGGCCAAGACCAGTCAACAATTCTAACCAAGGTAAAATGATCGCCAGAAAATTTTCAAATCCAAACGGAACAATCTGATAGGCTCTTATATCGCCTGAAAATGTTCTTGGATCATTTATTTTATCCATACTAGCATATATGAACATTGCCCCCAAAGAGAGGCGGAATATTAAAACAATCCATTTGTTTTGCAGAAATTTCATTTTATCCTATCCACTGGATATCCAGCGTCTTCCCACTCCGGAAGTCCTCCTTCATATACGAACACTCTTTCATAATTATATTCTTCCATAAGTTCCACTGCAAGCTCGAAGCTCAAGTCACAGTGCCCTCCACTGCAGTAGGTGATGAGTGGTTTATCTGGAGGAGAAATCTTTGTTAATTCACCTGGAACATCAGGCCCAAGAATAGCGCCTGTGATGTGGCCTTCATTGTATTCGACCATTTCCCGGGCATCTACAAATAAGATACCAAGATCATACATCTTTTTAGCCAATTCACCGTCAATCATAGTCGGTTCTATGAAAATGGTATCATGGGCAAGAAGGGAGTCCAGTTTAATTACTCCGGCCTCCTCAGATTTTACATAAATAAAGTCAAGACTGTCCGAACGGATGGCGTTATAGCCGATGGCAATAACAAACGAAATAACCAGAATAAATACACTCTGGTTGAGGGAGGAACCAAGAGTCATTTTTTCTTAATAATAGGTGCAAAAGAACTACCCCTCAATTGTTTATCCTTTGCTAAAATGCCATCAACAAAGGAAAGCATTTTGGGGTTATCTGTGATCTTTTTACTCATTGGAATGAGCTCAAAATCTACCTTATTCCTCGCATTGGCTATTTGATCTTTGGCATCCACCAATTGCTTTTCTAAAGTCACAATTTGCCTATAAACAGCCTGATTATCTGAATATAATTCTTTAAGTGGTATATCAGGATTCTTCTTTTGGTAATTGGCAATCCGGCGTTCAGAATTCTGAATGAGTTTGTTATAATAGCTTACATCCACGTAGGGCGAATCAATGTGTGTAATGTCCATCTCCATAAATGCCATGTATTTCCCCTGCTTTCCAGGACAATAAACTGGGGTCACACTTTTCTGTTGGGGTTGTCCCTGTCGTGTCCTAGATATATCCCTGCTTATCACAATGTAATCTGCACCCTTGAACTCATCCTGCAAAATCTGTTTTTCTTTTCGATCTGCATTAACCAACATGATCACTATGTCCGCTTTCTTACGGACCTCTTTCATATATTTCTTCCCTGATTTATAGATATCATCCATTACAATATATTTATTACCATCCTTAAGAAGACTGGTAAGCCCAATAACACCGACCCTGAACGGTTCCCGATCAACAATTACATATGGGTCAGAAAATAATTTTCCTGTAGACTTATTTCGGAGGTTTGCAGAGATAAATGGAATATCTGTTGAATCCATTATATTCTGTAAAAATTTAACTCCTCCTGCAAGTTCATATCCGCCGATATTAATAGCATCACACCCAATTTTTTCATATCCCTTGATAATATTTTTCGCTTTATATTCATCAGCAGATCGAGTGTTATCCAATACAAGGGGCGAGTCGAACAACACCTCTCCTGCATCCAGGATTACCGGGTCCTTTCCCTGTTCCCTTAACTTATTAATATACGTTAATTTTCTTGGCAGACCGCCAAGAGGATTCTTCTTTCAGCCACAGGGGTCTAGCTGAGCCCTCACATTAGCTGATAAGACAAATGACAGGGTTCCCTTAAGATCTCGTTTCTCCTCACTCCCACAGGAGAAAATTAACCCGGAGACGATGAAGGTAAAAATAAATTCACTCTTATTTCTCAAATAACTCATAATGTCCTTTTAATTATATTTTCCTTTTATCCACCACTTAATTTAGCGTTATATCCGTTATTAATTAAATAATCATAGACTTGTTCCCTTACATTACCCTGTATCATAATTTCCCCATTTTTTGTTGTTCCACCCACATGACACAGAGATCTTAATTTTTGTCCTAATTGTTTCAATTCCATTTTTGAACCGTTAAATCCACGTACGATGGTTGCTTTTTTTCCACCAGGTTTGTTTTCCAGCCAAATGCGTAAATCCTGATCAGAGTTGGAAACATTTTTTATTGTTTCTTGTTCTTCTAAAGACAGATTGGAATCTGTAGAATAAACCAACTTCGAATTCTCAACCATGTATCTTTCTGTATTTTATTACTTTCACTAAAAATAATCAGTGGAGCCGGACGGGATCGAACCGACGACCTCCTGAATGCCATTCAGGCGCTCTCCCAACTGAGCTACGGCCCCATAATATTTTATTGAATCTCACAACAATTGAAAAGTTCACGAATGGAGAAAATCAAGTATAAAAGTTATTAGTGTTTTCTCGTCTCAATCAACCGATATTTTCTGGCTAATACTTTTGAACGGACTATCCAAGCAGTATCATACCCAAATTTAACTAAATTTATTTTCATTTTTTCTGCTTCATTTCTGGTAACAAAATTTCCTACCCTGACCTTATAAACTGGTGCATCAAAAACAATAGAAACATCCTCAATTACTTTTTCATCCAAACCAGCTTTTATACTGTCAGCAGAATGGGAAAACCGGGTAGCAAAAACTTGAACTTTAAATCCGTCCATTTCCTTAAACAAGGTATCAACAGCTGAAGAATCCAGTGATACTGTTTTATATTTCATGAAAGAATGGCTGACTCTAGGCCATTTCGGTGGAACGTCTTTTAGTCGTGATGGATCAAATCCCTCCTTAGTTTGGCACAAAAGCATAGAAGCCATCAATATTCTTATACACCATTTAAATAGACCTGCTATTAATTGGTTCACAAAAGCCTCAATTGATTTAGTTTTATCCATCCTTTTTTTCCATCTAATAATGATATTTCTATCCAGTCTCCCTGATCATGATTAATGGATACTTTAATCCCCTCATGAATTTTAAATAAAACAGCATCACTACGAATAAAAGGACCTGAAAATGCTTCAACTTCATAGTCAGTGATAATCCCTTCATTTTGCTCTGAAATATCCCAATATTTATCAAGGAGAATACCATGTAGAACGAATCCTAAAAACAAAAATATTTGTAAGGGTAACCAACTGAAATTAATGCGGAACACGTTGATTACAAGGTAATAAATTGATGCCAATAGAACAAATAAAGCTGAAATAGATAAAAATTGGGAAAATGTTAAAGAGGATTTAAAAAATCTGTACCACTTGAGAAATAAATGAGTTTCAGGGATAAGAATTCGATCTTTTACATGTGCATTGGCAAGAGAAAGATTGAATTTTGCATCTACATCCAGAGGATATAATTTAATGGCTTTTTCATAAGCCCAAATTGAATTACCATAACTACCTAACCTATAGTATGAATTCCCAAGGTTGTAGTACAGGTCTTCATGGAAAAATCCCTGATTTAATATCATTTCGAACATTGAAACTGCTTTTTCATATTGCCCTGACTTCAAATAAGAGCTGCCCTGTTTATATAGTGAATCTACATTTTGACCTAACCCCAATGATATAATCAAACAAAAGATAAATTTATTTGTCATATTTATCAATCTTCTTTAAAATGGAAATTACGGTAGAAATAATATCACTATTATAATCAGTTGACTGAGGAGAAAAACGACCTGCGTCACATTGGTATAATAATTGAATTAATTCATCCATTTCTTGCTCTGGAATATACTTTCCTAGGATAGCTTGAACCGTGGTTGGATCCAACTTATCTGTTTGGAGATAAAATTTTTCTTTTAAATAAGTATAGATGACTGAAGCACAAATATCAAATTTATCTTCTCCACCATTCTTAAGAGAAATTAGCGCATTCTTAAGCGCATTCTTTGATTGACGTATGTCCATCCCTTCAAAGTATTTTTGCTGGTATTTGTTAACCATCCCAGGAAAAATAAAACCACAAATAGCTATAGAATAAAATAGAACTGCCACAACAGGTAGACGTTTATTCTTATTCCAATTGGGTACTATTGTTCTGTGGTAACGAATGTCTTTCCCAAGCAGTGCTACCTCCTGTTTTGTTAAACCCTCAGGAGACCCAATGGGAATAGGCCCAGGAGAAACCGAAATTTGAATGGAGGGAGCTTTCGCTCTTTTCCATGTAGTTGTCTTCGGTTCAAAGAAGGAAAGTTCTACCCGAGGTAAATTAAACCTCCCAGATTGGCGAGGAATAACCACATATTCCCATCGCAATGTTCCTGTAATCTCATCGCGAAAAGAATCTTTATTCATTTCACTTACCGGTGGAAATACCTCTAATGATTTTGGAAAAACTAACTCTGGCAAACTGAATAAGGAAAGATTTCCTGTTCCTTTTACTTCAATATAAAATGTTACCGCTTCATTCGCTTTCACATCTTGGACATCTACGGACGTCCTAACCGTATAATTTCCCACTGCTCCGGTAAAATCAGCAGGTTTCCCATCAGGATATGGTATCACAGTAATTGTTTTTATTTCAGATTTTATTACTTTTCGAATCGCCTCTCTTGAAGAGAATGAATCAAAAACGTCAAAGAATGGATCACGTCTTTTTGATTTCTTTTTTTCCACATAAACTTTAGAATTAATTGTATAGGGTGGTAGAGAAATATTTCCTGTTTTTGTCGGAAACAAAGCAACGGTATACAGTTTTGCTTTTTTATATCGAACTCCTTTTAAGGATACTTCCCGCATATTTATCTGTCTAGGAGAATACAAACTTTCCATCCAAAACCCAACAAATTCAGGTAAATCAACACTTTCTATAGATAAATCTGTTCGAGTGAATAATTGATAGGTAACAGTGATTTGTTCTCCTAAGTATGCAGTGTTTTTATCCAGTTCCACTTGAATAAAAGGTGATTGGGAATTTTCTGATTTCGAGCTAACAGGGTTTTTTGAAACATGTAATTTTATTGGTTTAGTCTTATGTTTTGATTTTCCTGTGGTTACTGTCAATGGAGGGAGGACTATTGTTCCAGTCTTCTTTGGAGACAATGTCCACGATAGTCCATATATAGAGGTCATTTTTCCATTTATCCATGATATATTGGTCTGCTGACTGGGACCATTTACCACTATAAAATTTTTCTTTAATGGTGACAAATCGACCTGTGGTAATTCACTGCCCTCTATGGCTTCCACCTTGAATTCAAATACATCATCTAAGGCTATTTTTTTCTGGTCAACTGTCGCAGTTATAGTTATACCACTGACAAAGTGAAGAACAAACAAAAACGGTAAATTATTAAAAAAATATTTCAAGATATAAACTATTGAATTTATGAAAGACTACCAATCCTTTTCCGTTTTTTTGGATTTTACTCTGTTCATTTGACGTCTTTTATTTATTTTTTCTTTATCTTTCAAAGCATTGAGAATGGCTTGCGCATTTATCTTATTTTTTAATGAATCTGTTCCTTCTTCATTCTTTTCATTTGATGTTGGTTTAGATAGATTTTGCTCCTGATGGGGATCATCTGTATCATCTTTTTGTGAATTGTTATTGTTTTGATCCCTGTTTTGTTCCTGATTTGTTTCTTTTTTTTCCTTTTCTTCAGACCGATTGTTTTGAGATTCCTCATCCTTCTGTTTTTCTGACTGGTTTTCCTGATTTTCCTTTTTCTTCTGATCTTGTGATTGGTTTTCCTGTTGGCTTTTCTCATCTTTTTTCTGAGAGTCATCATTCGAATCGTTATTTTTTTGAGATTTTTGCTGCATAGTTCTTTGAACTATTTCATAATTCCACTTTGCCTCTAGATCTGTAGGATTTAATTCGATTGATTTTTTAAAATGAGCTAAGCTCTCTTCAAATTTCTGATTTTGAAAATAGAGATTGCCCAAATTATAATGCGACCTTGATTGCAATTCAGGCTCATCTGATTCCAATACCTGTTTAAATGCTTCTTCTGCTGCAATAAAGTCCTGAGTTTGAAATGATGTTGTACCTAAACCAAATTGCGCTTCTTTATTATGATTTTGTTTCCTTAAAATGGATTCATAATATTCCAGAGCTTTATCGAAATCTCCTTTCCTAAAATAGCGAACACCCTTATCATCAATAGCCACAACTGATTCGACTAGAAGAAAACCTAATAAAATGAATAGTAATTTATGGATTTTCAAAATTATATCTCTATATTACTGGAAGTTGTTTTTTTTGTTGGAATAAAAAATGAAGCTAATAAAAAGGTGAATGCTATAACTCCAAAAATTTGATATTGATCTTCATACTCAGAAAACTCATGAGTGCTGATGGTTTTTTTCTCCATCTGTTTTATTGAATCTGTAATCACCTTATAATGGGCGGTACGATTGTCAAACCGTACATAAATACCATTACCCGCTCTAGCAATATCCTGTAGTATCCCTTCATTTAAAACGGATGTAATCAATTTTCCATTTCCATCTTTCTTGTATGATGTGTTTCCTGTATTTTTATCTATAACTGGAATGAGTGACCCAGAAACAGAACCAACTCCTACTGCGTGGATAATAATCCCCGTCTGAGCTGCTTTTTCTGCTATCGCAATTGCTTTACCCTCATGATCCTCTCCATCCGTAATCAAAATTAACACTTTATATTTTTCACTTTTATCTGAAAATGTGGAAAGCCCCGTATTAAGGGCAGAACTGATATCTGTTCCCTGCGTAGGAATCATTTCTGTGTCTATTTCATCTAAAAATAAAATTGCAGCTTCATAATCAGCAGTAAGAGGTAAATACAAGTGGCTGGCACCGGCAAAAACAATAATTCCAACACGGTCACCTTTGAGTTGGTGAATGATTTGTGAAATCTCAAATTTTGCTTTTTCAAGTCGGCTTGGTTTCACGTCTTCAGCATTCATACTGATGGAGACATCCACAGTAAATATCAAATCCACCCCTTTACGCTCTACAGGTTTTACTTTTGTACCAACCTGGATACCGGAAGCAGAGATTATTAAAAACAAGAGTCCCGCTATACGAAATCGCTTTTTCCAATTTATCTTATTAATATCTATATTCCCATATAATCGGTCTTTAAGGTGGTCAGATTGGATATTTAACATGCTTGATATGGAGGTTCTTTTTTTTCCTAAAAACAAGATAATTCCAAGCACAATCAAAAAGATAAATACAAGAGGATATTTTACTTCCACTAAATACCTCTTTTAAAAATGAGCCTTTCTAGAGTTTCATGGAATAGCCCTATAAACAATGCTGGAATAAAAAACACACCATATAACTCTCTAAATCGTGTGTATTCCTTGACTTCAATTTCGGTTCTTTCCAATTTGTCAATTTCAGAATATATATCTCTCAGGGATTCCTCGTCCGTAGCACGAAAATATCGTCCCTTCGTTCGGATAGAAATTTCTTTCAATGTTTCTTCATCAATTTCATTCTTAATATATCCTTTATTAGGTATAAAAGTAGTCGCCTGATTTGTTCCCGCTCCAATTGTGTATATCTTGATATCAAATTCTTTTGCGATATCTGCGGCTGTCAGAGGATCCAACTCACCAGCGTTATTGCTTCCATCTGATAACAAAACCATTACCTTACTTTTGGCTGTGCTCCCTCGAAGTCTGTTCACTGCATTGACGATTGCCATGCCGATTGCGGTACCGTCATAGGCTCTCTCTGCAACAGTCACTTCACTTAATAATTTTCCAATAACCTCCGTGTCAACTGTGAGCGGACATTGAATAAATGTTTCCCCTGCAAAGACCAATAACGCAATTCTATCGCCGGAACGACTATCGATAAATTGTGCAGCAGTTCTTTTGACTGCTTCCAGCCTGTTCGGTTTAAAATCCTCTGCAAGCATACTACTGGAAATATCCAATACTAGAACAATATCAACTACATCCACCTTAGATTTTTCTAACGTATCCACTTGTTGGGGTCTGGCAAGACCAAGAATGATTAGGAATAACAAGATTGAGCCAAGTATTCTTAAAATCAAATGTCTGTATTTCCCTCCAGAGATGAAAGAGTCTATTATTAATTCTTTTGAAGAAATTTGTACGACACCTTCCTTTCTTTGACCATATTTACGGTACCAGAATTCCAATAAGGGGATGAGCACCAAGGCACATAGATACCATGGACTTGCAAAGTTCATTACAGTGGATTATATATAAAAAAGTTAAACTGTATCTATATTAAAGAATACTTGATCAATCAATATAAAGTAATTGGTTATTCAGTCGATGGTGTTTTTCCTTTTTCACTCTCTGAATTGGGGTCATCTTCTGTGGCAGCATCTTCAATCTCCTGTTTCACATCTTTCATGCCTCCTTTAAATTCTTTGATTCCCTGCCCTAATCCTTTGGCAAGTTCCGGAAGCCGTTTTGCGCCAAACAAAAGTAAAACCACCAATAAAATAAGAATGATTTCCCATGGACCAAGATTAAACATTGCTTTTACTGTATTCATGAGGTACACCTATTCCTTTAAATTGTTAAACTAATAATATTTTTTATTTTTATTATCTAAAATACCTTAAAAAATAGAAAGCGGTTGCCAAACCGACCAACCCAATAAAATTTAATGATACTTTCAACCCAAACTTAAGAGTTAATACAATCAAATTCAGGATAATAACTCCTGAATCAAATCCTGCTAATCCAGCTAAATCGATATCTATACCTGTGAGAAAAAATTGTTTTACAACACCATCCGGCATCATCCATCCAATAAGTTCCCCCACCACTGATCCGATAACAGCACCACAAAATAAAGTAATAAAAATGAAACCAAGTGTTCGTTTATTCAATGAGATCTGTCTGGTTATTTAAATCTTTGATTTCAGATTCTGTGGTTCTATTATGTATAACCCAACTCATTATGTTATATACAATATAACCCATCAAAAATGGAAATAATACCAACCCTTTCCAAAAAAGTAGGGAAAGCATAAACAAGGCTAAAGCAATCAATCTGATGGAATTCATTTTCCCTTTTCTGAAAGAGAGTAAGGGTAGTTTATTGAACCGTAATGGACTAATCATAAGGAATCCAAGTGTGACCATCAAAACGAGAATGATTCGTGGGTCTCCCATTGTTCCATTTAATTGGTAATGAAACAACATAAAACCATAAAGTGATAATGCATTTACTGGAGTAGGGAGTCCTATAAAAAAAGTTTTTTCTTCTGAAAAATCTATATTGAAACGTGCCAATCGTATCGTACCAAACATAAGTGGAAGAAAACTGATTAGCCCACCCAAAAGAGGATCCATCCCATGAATGTAAACTGTATAAATCAATAAAGCTGGCGATGCACAAAATGAAATCGTATCTGCAAAGGAATCAAATTCTGTGCCGAATCTTGAAGGTATATCTAACAGTCTTGCTATTTTCCCATCCACTGAATCAAAAGCTCCAGCAATAAGAATAATCCAACCGGCATGAACCGGTTTTCCATTGATGAGTAAACCAATGGAAAAAAATCCAAAAAACATGTTTATCACTGTCAATAAATTGGGGATTACCCTTTTGTTAAACCGTTTTCTTTTTAAGTGCTTCGTTTTATATTTTTGTCTCATTAGTATTCCCAATGATGGATTCCCCACCCTTTACTTTTTGCCCTAATTTCACCCTCAAATTTATGGTAACAGGAAGGATAATATCCACTCTTGACCCAAACATGATAAACCCTAATTTATCCCCTGTATTTAAATGGTTACCTTTTTGAACATAACACCGGATACGACGGGCTATAAGTCCTGCAATTTGTTTTACTTTGATCATTCCCTCTTCTGAATGAATGTGAATGTTGGACTGTTCATTTTCATCAGATGCTGAATGATTAAATGCAGCCAAGAACTTCCCTTTTTTATGTTGTACCTCACTAATTGAACCTCCGATAGGAGTTCGATTTACATGTACATTAAACACGTTTAAAAATATTGAAACTAAGTTTGCTTTTCCAATATCAGGGTCTTCAATGGATTTAATTTGTACTATTTTTCCATCAGCAGGCGAAACAAAGATTCCTTTTCCCTTTGGGATTTTCCTTTTTGGGTCTCTAAAAAAATTTAAACAGAACAATAACAATAAACCCGGAATTACAGCACAATCTACTAATATAGACGATTCTGAAACGTGCCCAATGATACGAATCACAACAGCCAAAATCAATAAAACAATTATATATGGATATCCTTCTTTGGTAATCATCAATAAAAATGAGAGTTATTTATTTTTTCCAATTTTAATTTAATCAGTTTTATTTCTCCAGCTCTATAAGTTTTAAGAGTTATCCTATCTCCAGGTCGAATATCCTGATCTAGGATGATATTTTTTATATCCTGTGCACTAGAAATTTGAACCCCATTTACTGCCAATATAATATCCTCAATATCAATTCCAGCTTTATATCCAGAGCTTCCCTTTTCCACTTCAACAACAATAACACCTGTAGCAAAAGGTAAATTCAAATAACGAATAACCCGTTTGTTCAATGATTGCACCTGAAGTCCTGTAGAATAATTTCTGTCAATTTTTCCTTTGTTTTTTAATTCTTCTGCAATGTATTTCGCCCGATTGATGGGTATCGCAAAACTGATACCAATAGATCCTTGAGAATAATTTGAACCAGTATAAATAAAAGTGTTAATCCCTACAATCTCACCTAATCCATTTACAAGAGGACCACCGCTATTTCCTGGGTTTATTGCTGCATCCGTCTGAATCATATCTTGGAATATTTGTCCCGATTCCTGTTGGCCAAAATCCATATTTAAAGCGCTGATAATCCCTGCTGTTGCTGTTGGCTGATCACTAACGTCAAAAAGTCCATACGGATTTCCTAGAGCTACAACCCATTCACCTATTATTAATTCATCAGAATTACCCAAAGTAGCATATGGAAAATTGGTACCCTCCATTTTAAGCAAAGCCAAATCTGTAAATCGGTCTTTTCCAATAATTTCTGATTTATATTCTTCTCCACCAGGAAGAGTAATGATAATTTCATGTGCGTTTTCAATGACATGATAGTTGGTAAGCACATAACCATCAGGACTTATCACCACACCAGATCCTGAACTTTTTACTTTTTGCCGATGCAGTTCATATGGGAAAAAGAATTCAAAGAAAGGATCAGAAAAAGGAGACCTACGAGCAATTTCCTTTACCTGAATCACATTCACACTAGCAACAGAGGGAGAGATATTTTGAATGGCCATTGTGATAGCATTGTGTCTGGAAGAATATATGTCCTCCTGACATATGAGAATATTTCCAATCAAGAATAATGCAATGAAGATTTTATTGCACATATTCTACTTTTTCCAAAAAAAGCCCTTGAGCAGGTGCCTTATGTAGAGAGACATTTTTCTGAGGGTCCGACAATAATTGAATAAAATATTTTTTAGAATATTTATTTTGGGCAACTGCGACCATCGTTCCTGTTAAATATCTTACCATATGATGTAAATAACGGTCTCCTTTAACAGTGAAAATTACCATATTATTTTCTTTTGTCCACACAGATTGAAAAATGTCACACTTTGTATTCTTCATTTTTTTGTTCCACTTAGAAAAAGATAAAAAGTCATGTGTCCCCAGTAAATTCTTTGATATTGAATTCAACGTATCAATATTCAGCCTAGGTAAAAACCAGCTCTGATTTTTATAGAGAGGATTTGTACCCGTATAACACTGATATCTATATGTTCTTCGAACAGCAGAAAAGCGAGCATGGAAATCAGGGGAAACAACATTGCAGGAAACAATATTAATATCTTCTGGACATTTGGCATTTATAGCCCTTTTTAACGTACAGGTGTCCAGACCTGTTTTTAAATCAAAATGAGCAACCTGTCCCAAGGCATGAACACCAGAATCTGTACGCCCTGCACCAGTAATTTTAATGGAATTTTTACCACTAAAACTACCAAGGATTTTTTCCAATACCGGTTGAATTGCAAGACCATTTTTCTGTGTTTGCCACCCACAATACTGTGTCCCGTCATACTGTATGGCTATTTTAAAGCGAGGCATGATAGATTACCTTTTCTATCTGATCAAAATAAAACAGAGAGATTCAAATAAATTCTTTCATCAGGTAATGAATGAATTGGAAAGATTGAGAGCTGAATACCAGTTTCTGAATTTTTCCGACTGAGATATAAGGCATCAATTCCGGAAATAATATGATTTAGTACAATACCACCAATAAAGAATTTTCCCATAAGCAATAATCGGTCACTTCGGACTCGTTTTGATTCGAAATACTTTTTATCTGATTTTGAAGTCCAGTTCCAATCCCATTCCGAATCTTCATAAGCTTCAATTGCATCAAAGTCTCTCCAACGCAGATGTTCAGCTATAAAGTCCTCTCGACTATCGTAATTTCCAATATCAATCCAAAACTGCCGTGGTTTGTCACCTGATGTAATTCCTCCGTGCTCCATAGCGATTGCTTCATATGTATTTTTTTCCAAATTTGATCCTAAAAAACTTCCTCCCATTCCAATCCAAAGAAGAGATTCTGTAAAGATAAATAGATTCCCTCTTTTCTGTTCATTTAAAGAATATTCACCCCATCCGGGAATCATCAGAGATCTCCACACATAATGAGAATGCCCTTCCGAATTGGCTGTCTGCGCTTTTATAGCCGTTATAGGTGTAATTAAAATTAGTATAAAAATAAAAACTATAATCTTTTTATCCATAATGTTAATCCTGCACTTAAAATAAATATCAGAGAAATCCATTTTCCCAAAATATTTCCATATTTTGTATAAAATGTTATCCTATCGGATAAGGAAATAATTCCTTTAGATACAGACCTTTCTCCCAATGGTATTTTTTTAATAATTTTTCCTGATGGTGAAATAATCCCTGAGATTCCTGTATTGGCACTTCTCACTATCGATCTTCTGTTTTCTATAGCTCTCATTTTTGCAATTTCAAAGTGTTGATAAGGTCCCGATGTTTTGCCCAACCATCCGTCATTTGCTTGTATAGTTATAAACTCTGATCCATTCAATACAAATTTTCGTACAATATCTGGTAAACTTGATTCATAACAAATCAGATTTGAAAATGAAATATTATCAAACTGAAATAAAGTAAATTCTTTTCCTGCTGTAAAGTTCCCCTGACCAAAATTTAGTTCATTTAATGATGGAAAATATCCAGATAAAGGGACATATTCAGCAAAAGGTACTAATTTTACTTTATGATATATTTCAGTAGGTTTTTTTGCTTGAATAAATATAGATCCATTGAAATAAACAGGTGTAATATCCTCAGTATATTCTCTGTCTATCGTTCCGGACAACAAAGGTATTTCATATATATTTACTTTTTCCTGAAGTGGATTACGGTCCTTACTAGATAATCTCAAATAACTGGGCAAGGCAGTTTCAGGCCATAAGATCATATCAGGACCATATTCTATCGCTTCATCTAAAAGCTGATGCATAAGATCAAAAGTTTGTTTTCGATTATCTTTTTCCCATTTTTCATTTGGGTCCACATTAGGTTGAGTTATTGCCACAACAATAGATTTTCCGACAGAATCATTTTCTACAGAGTTGATTTTCTGCAATCCGTGCAGCCATAAAACGGAGAGCAATCCGATAGCAGCTATAGAATAAATCCTCTTACCCTTACGAACGGTTATTGAAAAATATAAAAGAACATTCAAAATCAAAATCCAAAGTGAGACTCCAGACGAACCAGTTACATCCATTATTTGGATAAAATAAATGAAACGGGATTGAGTAAGGGCTAGATCCATCCACGGAAAAGCAAGTGGTCCCAGGCTTCTGAACCATTCTATGGTTATCCAAATCAACGGTGCAAACCAAAGAAATTTAGTTTTTTCTCGTAAGAAATATTGTACAGTAATCGCAAACAATCCCCAGAAAAGAGATAAATAAAAAACTGCACCTATGAGTGAAAGGAAAACAGGTAGAAATCCAGCTCCACTGTTAAATCCAATCCAATATAGAACGATAAAATGTGCAGTAATTCCTGATAAATACCCATATTTCAAAGATTCTTTATAATTGCAACCTTCTAAGGATAAAAATAAAGGGATAAATCCAAACCAAGCAAAAAAACCTAATGGAAAGGGCGGATAAGATAAACCAATGAATAGTCCGCTCAAAAGTGAGAGGAATATTTTTTTGCGAATAAAGGTGTTCAATATACCAGATAATTTTTAATCGGCAAGAAAAGTTTTTTTCTTATCAAGATAGCTTTGCAAAATAAAAGCGGCTGAAACTTGGTCGATAAGGGATTTATTCTTTCCTGTACTTATTTTTTGTTTTATAATCTCTTTTTTTGCAAGAACAGTAGTTAACCTCTCATCTTCAAATATTACTTTATAATTATTTTTTTCTAATGTTTCTGAAAACAATTTTACTGTTTTCGTTTGTTTTGTCTCTTTTCCATTAAGACCCAATGGTAGCCCTACAACAATAGCCTTTATATCGTATTCCCTTACAATCAACTCAATGTGTTTCAAAAGATCTTGAATTGACTTATTTTTTATTGTTTTTAGAGGAGTCGCTATAATATATAATGGATCTGATATAGCAAATCCGACTCGACTAGTACCATAATCTATACTAAGAATCCTTCCACTCATCAATATAAAATTATTATCTAACTACTCTCTCTATAGAATCTATCCCTTTTATAAGGGATGTTTTTTTTATCACTCTATCCAATTGACGTAGGTTCCGAACTTGGATAATCAGCATTATTGTAGCTAATCCATGGACGACTTTTAGGTCCAGACTGGTAATATTAATATTCAAACCCGAGATGCATTCAGTTAAATCTTTTAATGTCCCTTTTTTATCTAATCCAGTCACTTTCAATCGTACATTAAAATAATCCTTTCGACTCACATTCCATTCAACCGGAACGAGCCTATCCGAGTCTTCCTGTAATAAAGGAAGACTCTTACAGAAAGATTGATGTACGGTGACCCCCCTTCCTCGTGTGATAAAACCCACCATTTCATCGCCAGGAATCGGATTGCAACATTTTCCAAAATGAACCATCAAATCCGTTATGCCCTGTAATTTAATGCCTCCTGTCTTTGAACGAGCATCTTCAATAAATTTCTGGTTTGATTCAAATTCTTCGTTAGAAATCTCCAAATTACTTTTGGGAACCATTTTTCTAATAATCTGCTTAACTGTTAGTTTACCATTTCCGATAGCTTCCAATAAATCATCTTTGGCTTGATACCCAAAATCAGAGTGAGCATTTTGTACTTTTTTGAATAAAGAACTTGACTTATTTCTTCTCAGGAACTTTTGTAATATCTCTTTCCCAATTTTAATACATTCGTTCCTTCTAATTGATTTTAAATATCGGTTAACCTGTGTACGGGCTTTTGATGTGACCACAAATTTTAACCAGCTATAGCTAGGTTTTTGAGTCGAAGATGTCAAGATTTCTATTCTGTCACCATTTTTCAATACTGTATTAAGAGGAACCACTTTGTGATTTATTTTTGACCCTAAACAGTGCAGCCCAACCTGTGTATGAATATGAAATGCAAAATCTATGACCGTGGCATTATTTGGTAATTGCACTAAATCACCCTTAGGTGTAAACACGAATATTTCATCATCAAATAGATCAATTTTTAACAAGTGCATAAATTCATTTGGGTCTGCTGTTTCACTTTGAAGGATATCAATTAATTCTCTCAGCCATTTAACGTTACGGCCTAATGCAGTTGATTTATTCTCCCCCTCTTTATACCTCCAATGGGCAGCAACACCAATCTCCGCTGTCCTATCCATTTTTTGTGTTCGAATTTGGATTTCAATCATGTTTCCGTTGGGACCAATAACAGTAGTATGTATTGACTGATAACCATTGGATTTAGGGGTGGCAATAAAATCTTTAAATCTTTCTTGTACAGGCGAATACAACTGATGAATTGCCCCAAGAACTAGATAACATTGTTCAAGTTTATCCACCAAAACACGGATTGCATACAAATCATATATTTCTTCAAAAGTCTTATTTCTTTTTATCATTTTTCCATATATTGAAAAAATAGATTTAGGCCTTCCAAAAATTTCTGCATTCAAGTCAAAATCTATCAATTCATTTTGAATTGGAGTAATAACTTGTTTTATTATTTTTTCCCTTTGTCGTTTTGTCGATTTTAATTTAGCTGTTATTTCTTTATGATATTTTGGGTGAAGAGTTGCCATAACCATATCTTCCAATTCCCACTTAACTGAAGCCATACCCAATCGGTGAGCGAGGGGAATATATACATCTCTAGTCTCTTTGGCTATGCGATGTTGTTTTATGCGGCTCATATAATTAAGGGTTTTCATATTGTGAAGTCTATCGGCAAATTTTATTATTACCACACGTAAATCTTGGGCAACAGATAATAGTAATTTCATAAAATTGCCCGCCTGCTTTTCCTGCCTGCTTGTAAATTTTATGTGCCCCAATTTGGTGACTCCATCTACCATTTGAGCCACATCCTCTCCAAATTGTTTTTTTATATGATCAATGGAGATATCGGAGTCTTCTACCGTATCATGGAGTAAACCACCTATAATAGTATTATGATCCATTTTCCAATCAGCTAGAATGTTAGCAACACTCACGCAATGGTCAGAGAAATAAGGTTTTCCAGAAAGACGTTTTTGACCCGAGTGACACAGCTTCCCGAATTCAAAGGCTTTCCAAAGAATTAGTTTTATCTCATCCTCAGAATTTGTGGAAGAAATTGAAATTTTATTAAAAAGAGTTGTAAAAGATTTTGGATAATCTCCTACGATTTGAGGGATTAAACGGCTGAGCACATTTGCCATTAAAAGGGTACCTGCACTTCTTCTTCCTGATAATAGGATAAATTCTCAAAACTAGTATATCGGGGAATAAAAGATGCCATGACTGTACGAACCGGACCGTTTCTCTGCTTAGCAACGATAATATGAACTTTACCATCATCCGATTCCTCCTGGGTATAAAGAAAAGGACGGTACAGAAAAACAACGACGTCTGCATCCTGTTCTATCGCACCACTCTCCCTCAAATCTGAAAGAAGTGGCCTCCTATCGCTACGGTTCTCTACTGCTCGGGAAAGCTGGGAAAGCGCGATAACAGGTAGATTCAATTCCTTTGCTAATCCTTTCAATGAACGGGATATATTCGATATTTCTTGTTGCCGGCTTTCAGAAGCAGGACCCTGCATCAACTGTAAATAATCTACAATAATAAGTCCCACGTCCTTCTCTGCTTTAAGCCTTCGGGCTTTTGCACGCAATTCTAAAACTGAAATTCCCGCAGTATCATCTAGATAAATAGGAGCTTCAGCTAGGGTTCCTACATTTGTACTCAAATTCACCCATTGATTTCTTGGAAGATTACCCGTACGAACTAAATGACTATCTACTTTTGCTTCCGTACACAAAAGCCGCATGGCCAATTGGTTATTTGCCATTTCGAGACTGAAAAATCCGATTCCTGTTTTATGATCAATTGCTGCATTTCGTGCTATATTCAGAGCAAGTGCTGTTTTTCCCATAGAAGGTCTTCCAGCAATAATAATTAAGTCACCTGGATGAAAACCAGCAGTTACTTCATCCAAATCAGTCAATCCTGAAGGGACTCCTATCACTCCACCCTCTTTTGAGGAGATTTTGTCTAACTGTTCAAATGATTCATGCAAAATTTTATCTATAGGTTGAAATCCACCTCTTAAACCTGATTGAGTGATAGAAAAAATTGATTGTTCAACTCGATCTAATATATCATCCGCTTTGCGATGATCATCATAGGCCTCATTAGATAAATCTTGAGCCACTTTGATTAATTGTCTTAATAAAGATTTTTCCAGAACGATTTTTGCATAAGTTTCAACATTTGCGGTCGTAGGAATAGATTCAACTAAACCTGTCAGAAAATATGCCCCACCTACTGATTCAAGGACTTTTTGTTTCTTAAGTAAATCGGAGACAGAAATTGTATCAATTTGTTCATTGTCATTGAATAACTTAACCATTACAGAAAAAATTTTCTGATGACCGGTTTTGTAGAAATGATAAGGTTTTAACCATTGAATAGATTTACTAACTGCTTCTCTGCTAGAAAGCATGGATCCTAAAACAGCAGCTTCTGCTTCCAAAGATTGAGGTGGTGCTTTTAGAGTTGTATCTTGGTTATCTGTTGCCATCAGTTCTATTTATTAATAAAATCTCGGATAAATTGAAAGTCTTCCCAAGCATACTTTTTTAAATTAGAATTCCGCAATAATGCTGCAGGATGATAGGTCACTAACAAAGGTGTTCCATGGTAATCATGTAATTGTCCTCTCATAGATTTTAGAGTATCATCAATCCGTAACAGGGTCGTACCAGAAATTCTTCCTAATGCAACAATCAGTTTTGGTTTGATTAAAGTGATTTGATGCAAGAGATAGGATTCACATTTTTCTACTTCATCCGGTAATGGATCCCTGTTTTGTGGAGGTCTGCATTTTAACACATTACAAATATATACATTTTTATGACGAGTCATTTTTATAGCAGATAAAATTTTATCCAGCAATTTTCCCCCTCTACCAACGAAAGGTTCTCCCTTCAGGTCCTCTTCTTTTCCCGGTGCTTCCCCAACAAACATTAAATCCGCATGGCTGTCACCCACACCAAATACGAATTTATTCCTATCTTCTCCCAAACTGCATTTCTTGCAATTTGAAATTGATGTCCCAAATTCATCTAAATGATTAGAATAAGAATGATCCAATTGAGAAGTTTCCATCTTATTCATGGATAAATTTCCATAGAGTGTAGAACCAAATAGTTCTTGTGTCTGCTCCAAAAAACGTACTGAATCCTTTTTTAGCTGAAATTCCAGCATTCCTATACATCTTCCTCATCATCAGGTTTGCTCCAATTTAAATCACCGTTTAAAAATTCTTCCACAGCAACACTGGATGGTTTTTCTAAATATAGGACAGAATCCTTTTCAGGTATTTCGTCCAATACTCCAAACTCTTCTTCAGTATTTTCCCTCATCATTTTTTCAACTAACCTGTCATGTAGCACCTGGCTTGCCCTTTTAGAAATAACCACAACTGCTTCATAGATATTCTTTGTTTTGGATTCCAATTTTTTATAAGAAATCGGTTTAATATTCATGTATTTTTTCCTTTTAATTGTGTTAGAATAATGTGTTTTAATTCTTTAATTGCCACTTCCAAATCATCATTTACGAAACTGACATCAAACATTTTTCCATATTCTAGTTCCATATGTATTCGGGTTAATCTTTTTTTAATCAAAGCTTTATCATCAGTACCACGGTTTTCCAATCTTAATCTCAAAACATCTTTACTAGGAGGTTTTACAAATATTGAAAGGGTTTGTTTAGAATATAATTCTTTAACTGATATCGCTCCCTTTACATCTAATTCCAGCAGTAATGGTTTTCCCTGTATGATAGAATCATCCAAATAAGATTTCAGAGTCCCATAAAACTGCCCATGTACATCTTCGTATTCAGCAAATTGTTTTTTGTCAATCATTGATTGAAATTCAGAATGACTGATGAAATGATAATCCACTCCATTTATTTCGTTATTTCTTTGAGGTCTGGTTGTATACGAAACTGAAAATGATAGTTCAGGAATTTGTTTTAGAATTGCCTTACACAGTGTAGACTTCCCCGTTCCGGATGGAGCAGATATTGTATAGATTAATTTCATAAAATATTTTGTATCTGTTCTCTAATTTTTTCTATTCTAGATTTTAATGCAATTACATTCCTGCTTACAGAAACATCAACAATTTTTGCTCCTAAAGTATTGATCTCTCGATTTAATTCCTGAGTGAGAAAATTCAAACGTTTTCCAACTGGTTCATTACGCTTCATCAATTGTCTAAATTGGTCAACATGACTTAAAGTGCGAGATAGTTCCTCCGATATATCTGTTTTATCAGCCATTAATCCAATTTCCATACTTAATCGAGATTCTTCAACAGGTATTCCATTAATTAAATTTTGAATCCTTTCTCTAAAATTATCAATTTTCTTCTCAACCAGGTTTTTAGACTTTTCTTTTAATCCTTCAATTAATTCAACTATTTCATCCAATAAAGATGTCAAATGTTCCTCAGTTTTTCTCCCTTCTTCAATTCTCATTGAATTTACCTGAGTCAGAGCAATGTTGATGGCAGTAAGAATGTCCGAATTATCAATTTCTATTTCAGGACCATCCATAAATAAATCTTTTGAATTGATAATATCAGCTATGTTTATATGTTTGCCATATTGTTTTTGGATTGTGTATAATATTTTATCAATTCGCTCAAATTTCTCTTGATTAAACTGAATATTACTCTTTCTATTCGTTCCAAGAACTAAATTCACATTTAACTGGATGCTACCACGTTCCAATTTTTCTCTGATTTCATTTCGTATCATATGATCTAAATCCGGATGACCATCAACACCTGACAATTTGATGTCTAAATATCTTGAGTTCAAGGCACGGACAGATACAGTACATATTCCACTCTCCATTTGGATAGTTCCATGACCAAATCCTGACATACTTTTAATCATTTTTCATTCCGAATACAATCTTTAAAGCTATAAAGATAATTTGACCCATTCAATCGTTTTAATTGTCATTATTTAAACCAATCTATTATGTTTTCAACATCCAGTAGAAAAGTGAAAATATGACCGGTTGAATATTCGCCCCATCCTTGTCTTGTGCTCAAAGCGTAATTAAATATGTTTTTTTCAGTAGAAACACTGAATCCAAATGCCCGTTTCCCTTTCCCAGATCTCCCTATTCTCAATGCGAATTTTTTATCAGCATTAAGTTCAATCCCATAACGAAAAATACCGCTATTATCATCTAAATGAAAATCGTCATCCAATGTTCGGTCATTGAATCTGAGCCCTCCATCAAAATAGAGATTGATTTTACACCATACATTTTCTATTATAGGTGTAATACTTCCACCTATAAAAATTTCTGGTGACCAAGATTCCTGATATCCAGTGGTCCATTTCATGGGTAGTATCTCAATATTTTTTATTTCTAATCCTACAGAAAATGATGAATTAACCTGTTTGAAAATTCCTCCATTGATGGTAAAACCATAACCATTTTGATCTGCAAGGGAATTAATAACTGTATTATACCCCATCCCAATATACCAGTCTTCCCAAGCAATTAAGTGTTGGAAAATTATACCAAAACGATGTTGACTAAAATAGGATATCTGATCTATAATCAGCCGTTCATTACCGTTTAGTAATTTATCACCATTCCAATCATTTAAAGCATAACGGGTATCTGGAATATTATGAATCCCTTCATGAAGAAATAAAAACTTGAAAGGTAGAGAACGACCTCTATATGTAAAGATTTGTCTATAAAAGGATCCAGAAAATCGGGATTCACTCGAAAATAAAAAAGTCCCAGGCTTGAATTGATTTATTCGTGCTGGATTTGTCAATCCTGAATCGTGAGAGAACTGAGCACCTGTAAGTGCATTTCCTACTGCCAGAGCTGAGGCATCAACTACGGTATGGAATAAAGTAATACCAGCATTTACATTGGATATAAAAATCAAAATGAGAAGATTTGCATACAGAAGACATTTACAAATGTTTTGTTTTTTCATGAAGACCTATATTTGGTTTTTAAATCAAACAACATTTGCAATGCTTCAATAGGAGTCATAGAATCAACATCTAATTCACTTAATTCTGTAATTATTTTTTTTTCCTCAATGTCAAATAATAATTCTTGTGTACTAAAACTAGATATATCACTTTGAACCTGATTATTTTTTGATTGATTTATATGTTGTAAAAGAATTTCATTGGCACGTTGTATTATTGATTTAGGTAGCCCTGCCATTTTTGCCACATGAATACCATAACTTTTATCTCCCGCCCCAGGGATAATTTTTCGAAGGAAAATGATTTTATCTTTATACTCTTGAACACTTGTATGATAATTAGATAATCTGTCCAAAGTATCATCCAAAACTGTTAATTCATGATAGTGGGTTGCAAACAATGTCCTAGCTGCTACGTGTGGATTCTCATGTAAATATTCTGTAATTGCCCACGCAAGGGATAAACCATCAAACGTGGCTGTCCCTCTGCCTACCTCATCAAGAAGAACCAAACTATTTTGGGTCGCATTATTCAGAATATTTGCTGCCTCAATCATCTCCACTAAAAAAGTACTTTCCCCGCCCGCTAAATTATCACTGGCTCCCACTCGTGTGAACAGATGGTCAACTATTCCAATCTCAGCTTTATTTGCAGGGACAAAGCACCCAATTTGGGCCATAATTATAATAAGCCCCACCTGCCGTAAATAAGTAGATTTTCCGGCCATATTTGGACCAGTAATTAAATGGATTTGATTATTCCTTGTATCGATTTCGAGATCATTCGGTATGAATTTTTCAGTAACAGGTAAGAGTCTTTCTACCACAGGGTGTCTAGCTTTTTTTAATTTAATGAGTGGGTTTTGCGTAAATCGGGGTTTCACATATTTATTTTGAATCGCCAAAAATGCAAAAGCAGTTAAAATATCTAGTTTTTTTAGACTTTCAGCATTTTTCTGTATGAAATTTGCTTCACATAAAATTTCACGGCACAATTCTTGAAATAAACGATTTTCAATCTCAGATAATTTTTCTTTAGCACTCAGGATTTTCTCCTCATATTCTTTTAACTCAGGAAGGATGTATCGTTCTGCATTTACCAGGGTTTGTTTTCGTATATACTCGGAGGGGACTTTTTTTAAATGAGTTTTCGTTACTTCAATATAATATCCAAATACCTTATTATATCCTATTTTTAATGATGCAATACCAGTTCTTTCTCTTTCAGAGGATTGTAATTTGGTTATCCATTCAGAACCATCTTTCACCATTGAGCGAAGTTCATCCAATTCTGAATTAATCCCTCGAGCAATGACTCCGCCCTGTTTTAAAGTCGCTGGTGAATCTTCGTTGATTTTAGTTTTGATGAATTTTATCAGCGATTTAGTTTCTCCAAACCATTCATTTATTTTAAGTGAATTCATCTCATCTGGATCTTTAAGTTTTTTTAATATTTGAGTAATCAACTCATACGTATTTTTTAGTCCTAACAGGTCCCTGGGTGAGGCTTTGGACTTATTGATTCTTCCCAATATTCTTTCAAGGTCAGATGTTTTTCCTAAAAATTCTCTTAGAATATGAAGAATTGATTTTTTCTTTGTAAATAAATCAACAATCTTGACTCGGTCTTTCAACCGTACCATATCGGTCAACGGATTATGAAGCCATTTTTTCAACAATCTTCCGCCACCAGATGAAACAGTTTCATCCAAAACACTTGTTAATGTTCCATGTGTGCCTTGGGTAGATAGCGAATTAAATATTTCTAGATTTCTTATAGTAAAACTATCCAGACCCATAATTGATTCTTTTAAAATGGGTTTGATGCTTGAAATATGATTTAATGGTGAATTAAGGTTATGTTTCAATTGATAAATCATTGCACCTGCAGCACATATTCCTATACTATATTCCTCACATCCAAATCCCTTTAGAGATGGGGTTTCAAAATGATCCGTCAATAGCCTGTATCCGTGATTATAATCAAAAACCCAATCATCAGCTCGGGAGATATATGGTTTTAATTTATTGTACCAATTTGATGTGATATAAGTATAAGACTCTGGTATAAGGACTTCCCTTGGTGCAAATTGCTGAAGGGATTCACTTAAAATATCTTCAGAGGATTCCCCCAAATAAAATTCTCCTGTAGATTGATCTAGAACCGCATAGCCAACATCACTCTGTGAAAATGATAAGGACACAATAAAATTATTTGACTTTTGAAGTGATTCTTCATCTGGTTCCAAAGTGCCAGGTGACACAACCTCAATTACCTCACGTTTTACAATCCCAGTTGCTAATTTTGGATCTTCTACCTGTTCGCAGATAGCAACTTTATATCCTGCATTAACAATCTTAGGAAGGTAATTATCTAAAGCATGATGTGGAAATCCAGCCAGTGGAACATCAGCAGCAGCACCGTTTGCCCTCTTTGTCAAAACAATACCTAGAATTTTTGCCGTTATTATTGCATCTTCATTGAAGGTCTCAAAAAAATCTCCCATTCTAAATAAAACAATACAATCAGGATATTGAGACTTTATTTCGCTATATTGCCGCATAAGTGGTGTACTGGCAGAAATATTTATTATATTTTTTTCTTTTATATCCTGTATCTTTGATAAATCATTCATAGCTGTATCTATGTTCACACATGTTTGGATCTTGAAGGAAATTTTAATCCCTGAATGCGCTCATTTCCCCTCCGGAATGTTATACCAGATTTATCCAAATATTCTAGAAGAGGAATAGCCGTCTTACGTGTAAGATTTGTCATTGATTTAAATTCCCCTACACTTAATACTTCATTCGAAATAAAGTATTCATCAAGTTTTTCAATCAATCTATCTAAATCAGGTTTGCTCATCCACAGTCGATTTGAAATATCTAGTGAATGCCCTTGACGTTTTAACACATGTAGTAATTCAAGAATCTGAAAAGATTCGTGTTGGATTTTTTCTTCAATTTCATTTAATGAAATTGGTAGAAATTCAGTGTTGGACAGAATATGTTTAATTTGCGCCAAACTTTTTTCATCCTTTTTGGACAATTTAATTTTGTGAGATTTTAGAGTCAATCTACCTTGTTGAAGTTTTATTTCCTTTTCATCTAATTCTGATACAATATAATCGTGCCAAGATCGACTGAATCCTAAATCATTCCTCACAGATTCTGAATTAATAAATGTACGATATGGATTGTTCTCATGAAAAATGGTTAAATAATCTACAATAGCTCTTTTTGAATTTTCTTTTCCCTCTTCAGAAAATACCATATTACCTTTATTAACCAACTGATTATTTTCAACTAATTGATGAATGTAGTCCTTGGATTTTGAAAATTTATTAGCCCAAAATGCTAATGATTTTGGCGCATTCTCTGAATATGTCACAAATTGAGAGAAACGTTCTGATATCTGTTTGGATAGCTCTTGACATCGAACTTTTATTTTTTTCCAATTTCCTTCTGGATCTTTATCTAAAATTTTTCCCCCTCCAATTGTATCCATAGGAGAATAAGTCCGTATAATAAAACGATCATCCAATGCTGTGGTAACCGGTTTATTAAATTTCAATACTGCGTTTATGGATTCTCCGGCACAAATTGCTTTAGGGATATATACAATCTTAGCTAATAATTCTGATGTTCCTAAATGAATCCGAATATGTTGTTGAGCCTTTAGTTTCCATTTTGTAATTTGAATTAATTCTATATGGACAATGGCTCGATGAGTTGGTTGAATGGACCTAGGTGTCACAAGTTCTGAACCACGCCAGACATCAAATAATTCAATTCCAGTCAAATTAACGGCTGCCCTATCTCCCTTATAAACAAAATCAACTGGTTCACCATGACTTTGCAGTCCTCTAACTTTCCCCATTTTATTTGAGGGCTGAACTCCAACTGTTGACCCAGTTGTAAGATTTCCAGATAGTACCGTTCCAGTGATGATTAGTCCATATCCAGTTTTGTGAAAGACACGATCAATCTGTAATCTAAAAGTAACATCACTTTGAGATTTATCCTTAACTCCTTTCAAAGAACTAAGTAAATCATGTAATTCCTTAATTCCCTCATCAGTGTTGACAGAAGTCTTAATGATAGGTTTGCCTTCTAAATTGGTTCCTTTTATCTTTTCTTTTATATCATCTTTAACCAACTGCACCCATTGATTATCCTCGATTAAATCTGTTTTAGTCAAAACTATGACTCCATCGGGGATCCTCAATAAATCGATAATATTTAAATGCTCCGTGGTTTGGGGCATGATTCCATCATCAAGAGCTATCACCAAGATTACAAAATCAATAGTAGAGACACCCGCTACCATATTCCGGATAAAACGTTCATGACCAGGTACATCAATGATGGTAATACGGTCATTTAAAAATGCAAATCCCAAATCAATAGTCATTCCACGTTTCTGCTCTTCAAGCAATTTATCGGTATTTACTCCAGTTAAAGCTTTAACAAGAGCAGTTTTACCATGATCAATGTGCCCTGCAGTACCAACGACAATCTGATTCATGAAAGGTTTTCCTGAACAAGCTGAATGATAATTTTATCCTGTTTGGAAAGTACAGATTTGAAATCAATATAAAATTTATTTCTGTGAATATATCCAATTAAAGGTGGATTACCTTTTCTGAATTTTTCGGCCAACACTGTCGGTTTAACTTTTTTTGGAGAAAACACCAAAGCAGCACTGGGCAAGGTCTTTATTGGAAGGGAACCACTTCCTGCTTCAACTCTTGTTTCAATAGCGGATATCCCGAATGATCGAACAAGATTTTGAGGTAGTGAGGCTAACGTACGATTTACTCTCCGTTTTATTTGTTTTCCGGAGGTTAACAATAAGGATAATGCTAAATTGTGTTTAATCTGTTTTTGACTGCCTAATAATTTTAAAGTTTCCTCCAGTAGGGAGATCGTTAATTTATCGCATCTAACTGTCCGGTAAAGGGGGTTTTGATTACATTTTTTTATATGTGTTCTAGATCCTAATATTATCCCTGCCTGGGGTCCTCCCAATAATTTATCTCCCGAAAAAGTAATGAGTTGGGGCTTTACTTTCATAATTTCCCAAACAGATAATTCACTTGGGAGTCCCAAACTTGAGATATTATGTAGAGTACCACTACCTAAATCTGCCATGACAGGAATCCGTTTTCTCTTACCAATTTCTACGAGGGTTTCTAGAGATAAATCTTGCGTATATCCTTGGATTTTATAATTAGATGTATGAACCCAAAGTAATAGTCCTGTTTTGGTATTTATAGCTTTCTCAATATCTTTCTTGTGAGTTCTATTGGTAGTTCCAACTTCTTTTAATATCCCTCCACTTTTTTCAATGATATCAGGGATTCGAAATGATCCACCTATTTCTACTTCCTGACCGCGGGAAACAATCACTTCTTTTTTATCTGCCAATGTATTGATTCCCAATAAAACTGCTGCTGCATTATTATTCACTACTATAGCCGATTCTGCACCAGTTAGAGCTCTCAAATAACAGGATAAATGAGATTGACGATTTCCTCTTTTACCGGACCCCAAATGAAATTCTAAATTTGAGTATCCTTCCATTGCTTTTGAAGCTTTTTTAATAACTTGATGATGGATAGGTGCCCTTCCTAAACCTGTATGAAGAACGATTCCTGTTCCATTAATAACAGATCTTAAACTCCCTTGTGATTTTTCTATAATAGTCAGAACAATCTTCTGGATAATTTTTTTTCTGTTCTGCTTCAATTTACCTTTTTTTGCACTAAATCTATACTTCTCTAAGATTTCATTAATCCAAAGAGTCAATATCCTTTTATCAAGATCTATTAAGCGATTTACTTCAAGTAATACCTCAGAAACAGAAGGCAACGCTTTTAATTGTTTTTGATTCATTCTAAATTAGCGGTAAATAACCGTCAAAATCTGTCTACTTTTCTTCCACTTTTCCAATCAAAATCCAAGATAAAATTAAGGCAGGAAACAACACGATTCCCATCATCGGAAAGATATATGTCACTCCAAATTTTTCTGCAATGAATCCCCCAATCGCAGCTGCCCCTGCACCGAGCCCAATGTTCAGAAAAAAATTGATCCCATATCCTAGTCCCCGGTGAGATGAATGGGTTAAATGTGCTATGAGTGAATTTGCCACAGGCTGCCAATTAAAATGTATAATTCCCAGAAATAAAGCAGTACCGATAAGCCAATAGTTTGAAACCAGCCCCAACAAAATCAAAAAAGGAATGTTAAATAAAACAACCCAAAACAAGTATTTTGTTAAAGGCACTCTTGCTCCAGCCCAACCTCCCATTGCTTGTCCTACTATGCCTGATAACAGGACAAGGGTTGTAAATATTCCTCCTCTCATTGTGTCAGAAACACCTTGTAAGATTGATCGAGCTTCAAACGCAAGATGGGTTGGCATAAATGTTGTAAATCCGGTAAAAGTAAATCCCATAAGAACTGATACTGCATAATAATATTTCAGGGCAGGTTTATTGGTTTTACTTTTGATTTTATTTTCTTGAGTGTCTCTAAAAAGAGTATCACGCCAGTATTTTGAAGATATTAGGGTTATCACTAATAATAATATATTCACAATTGAAATTGCAATATAGGCAAATCTCCATGAAACAAGTACTGTACACCCAGCACCAAGTATAGGACCCAGTGCAAGCCCTAATGAACCACCAATTCCATGAACTGCCATTCCTTTGGATAATTTTATTATGTGATGGGAAATCAATGTTAACCCTACAGGATGATATATACTGGCAAAAAGTCCTGCAAGAATCAAACCTATGGTTAAGGTCAGTAACGACTGAGAAATGGCAATGAAAAACGTAGAAATTATAGTACCAATCTGATAGATTAATAATAAAGTAGTGGCACCATATTTCCTTTCTAAAAAACCAGTTGGTAAAGCTCCCAAACCGTAAACAAAAGTACTAAGTGAAACCACCATTCCCAATGTGGCAAGTCCTGTGGAAAATTCATTTTTCAAAACCGACATAATCGTTGGAAAAATGAGCATCATACTGTGAACACTCATATGGGAACCTGTAGTGATACCTAGAATTATCTTTTCTTTATAACTCAAATGATATTTTTAGAATATGGGTAGTATGTAATAAAAAACCCTCACATAAACAACAATTGTGAGGGTAATTTTATCTAGAAATATCCCAATTACCTTTTTTCTGATATCCGAGCGGCTTTTCCTTTTAATTTTTTTAGATAATTCAATTTAGCTCGGCGTACTTTTCCTCTGCGTAAAACTGTTATTTTAGCCACCATAGGTGAATGAAGCGGAAATATTCTCTCAACTCCCACACCACCTGAAATTTTTCGAACAATAAATGATGCCTCTACACTTCCACCTTTTTTACCGATGACATCCCCTTGAAATTTCTGTATTCGTTCTTTACCCCCTTCAATAACACGATAATCAACAGAAACCCTATCACCTGCTCTAAATTGTGGAAGGTCATCCTTTAAAAACTCTTTTGTTACTTCTTGTATTTTATTCATTTTTTTTCTCCATTACTTATCGGGGAATTATATTTTTCCCATAAATCTTTTCTTCTGTCAGCAGTACGTTTTTCCCTTTTCTCCTCACGCCAGGTATCAATTTGTTTATGATTTCCATTTAATAAAACTTCCGGAACTTTAACGCCATCAACCACTCGTGGTCTTGTATAATACGGTGTATCCAAAAGCCCATTCATAAACGAATCAGAAAGTGCTGACTCGTAAGAGTTTAAGACTCCAGGAACCATACGAATGATGCTATCAAGCATCACCATAGAAGATAACTCCCCGCCTGATATGATATAATCTCCAAGGGAAAACTCATGAGTTACATATTTTTCAATTACACGTTCATCAATCCCCTTATAATGACCACATAGAAAAATAACATTTTCCCTCATGCTAAATTCCTGAGCAGTATTTTGGGACCAAAGTTCACCTTGAGGGGTTGGATAAACGATTCGTAAATCATCATATTCATTCCACAAAGAAACTGTATAATCAATCGCTTTAAAGAATGGTTCAGCCATCATCACCATACCGTCACCACCTCCATATGGCTCATCATCAACCTGTCGATATTTTCCTTTAGTGAAATTTCGCAAATTAACAACATTAATCTCTGCTATTTCGTTTTCAACCGATTTCCTTATAATTGTTTCCTGAATTATCGTATTGATAAGCTCCGGAACCGGTGTTATGATTGCAAATCGTTTCAATCTAATAGTCCTTCCATTGGTGAAATAATCAGGGTTTCACATTCCCAATCAAGGTTTTTCACAATCTCCGGTACAACCGGAACAAGAAATTCCCGCTTTTCGTTTTGAATAACATAAACATCATTCGAAGGAAGCCATAATATTTCTTTTAAAATTCCTACCCATGTACTATCTGTAGTCACAACTTCAAAACCAATCAATTCCTCAGATATCCAATTAATTTTATCATGTTCTGATACTCCAGCATACACAAATTGACCAATTATGGACTGAGCAGATTTTTGTGTATTCACACCACAAAAACGATATTTGGGACGCTTACCCGAAGGGATAATTGTTTCTAATTCAATCGATGTATTGATTGATTCAGAAAAACCCAAAAACAGCGGTTTCTCATCTATATACTCTTCAAAATAGCGAGATAAAGGTTTACACCGTACTTCTCCTTTTAGACCAGACACTTTGGTTACTTTACCAATCGCAAACAATTTTCTCATAACATTTATCTATCAATCACATCCAATCTAGCACGTTTACCGCCTTCCTTGGCATTAATGGCAAATATGAGAGATCTAATTGCACCTATATTCTTTCCTTTTTTCCCTATAACCTTTCCGTAGTCACCTTCACCAACCATTAGTTCATAAATAACTCGTTTTTCAGATTCGACTTCGTTTACTTCAACTTCGTCTGGTTTATCAACCAACTGTTTTACGATCGTTTCAATAAATTCCTTCATATCGCACCTCTCCTTTTGGTTTAGTTCCTCATATCTAAATTTTTAACCCGACGATTTATTATCTTTTTTACTATTTAAATTTTTATTTGTTTTTAATTCTGAAGATTTATCATCAGAACCCTCTTCTACAGCCTCAGTCTCTTTATCTTCACTTGACTCATCGTCAGTTCCATCCATCGGCTCCTCTTCTGAATCTTCAGCATTATCTTTAGATTCAATGGCAACTTTTACCTCTTCCTCTACTTCTTTCTCTTTTTCAGCTTCCTTCTTTTTTAAAACAGATTTTTCCAACTCTTTTTCTTCCCTTTGTTTCAAAGTTAATTCTCTGTCTAATTGCCATTTTTGCATATTCCTTTCAATTTCATCATCACTTAATCCCAATCTTATTAGGTGCCATCGATGGGATAAACCCGTTTTTTTCATCATATTCTTCACTATATCTGTTGGCTGTGCTCCCTGAGAAAGCCAATGTAAAATGCGATCTTCTTCTAGAATAAAATTCTTGTCTTTTTTAAGAATAGGATCATACCATCCAACTTCTTCTATGGCAGCACCATCACGCCTCTTCTTTGAATCTATGACAATGATGCGGTAAAAAGGTTTATTCCTACGTCCTAACCGTTTTAATCGTATTCGAGTAGCCAAACTGTATCTCCTTAATTAAGTGTCGTAAAATGTAATCCAGATTTTTTCATTCTCATCTGAGGAAATGCTTTTTTGCTCATCTGTTTCATCATTTTTGTTATTTGGAAAAATTCTTTTATTAATTTATTTACCTCTTGAATGGTTCTTCCCGAACCTTCTGCAATCCGTTTTCGCCTGCTACCGTTTATTATTTTGGGTTGGCATCGTTCTTGAACAGTCATAGATTGAATTATAGCTTCTGACCACACCAACTGTTTCTCATTCAAATTCATCTTTTTCATCATTTTTCTGTTCACTCCAGGCAGCATTCCAACAATCTGGGTCAGTGAACCCATCTTCTTAATTTGCCTAATCTGAGATATAAAATCATTTAAATCAAATTCTTTTCCGGAAAGCACTTTTTGGATGGATTGCACATTATCCTTATCTATAGATTCCTGCGCTTTCTCAACTAGCGAAACTACATCGCCTAACCCTAAAATTCTATCTGCAATCCGTATGGGGTCAAATACCTCTAACCCATTCATTTTTTCTGAAACCCCGAGAAACTTTATGGGGACTCCTGTAACCTCAGTCACTGATACAGCTGCACCTCCACGATTGTCTCCCTCCATTTTAGTAAGTATAGTCCCAGTAAGTGATAAGGTTTTAGAAAATATTTTTGCTGAATTAACTGCATCCTGACCTGTCATACCATCCACCACAAATAATATCTCATCAGGATGTGTTTTTTCATAGATAGATTGAATTTCTTCCATCATTTCTCCATCCAAATGTAATCGTCCTGCAGTGTCCAAAATAACATAATCGAGCCCAAGAGAAATTGCTTCAGAAACTGCTTTCTTGCAAATGATAACTGGATCAGATTTACCTAAAGAAAAAACAGGTATATCTACCTGCTCTCCCAAAGTTTTTAACTGCTCAATTGCCGCAGGGCGATACACATCTGCAGCTACTAACAAGCTTGTACATCCCTTGTTTTTCAGATAATTGGCAATTTTTGCTGCTGTGGTGGTTTTACCAGAACCCTGCAATCCTGCCAGCAATATAGTTTTTGGGTTCTTCCCTCCCGATATTAACGGAGAAACTGTACCACCTAATAGAGAAACTAATTCATCATGAATAATTTTAATGAACTGCTCACCAGGCTTGATAGATTTAATAACTTTCGTTCCTTCAGCACGAATTTTTACCTTTTCAATAAACGATTTTACAATGCTGTAGTTTACATCCGCTTCCAACAAAATAATTCGTATATCCCGTACCGTAGTTTGGATATTCGTTTCCGTAATCTTCCCCAGCCCTCTTAAGGATTGAAAAACAGTGGTGAATTTATCAGTGATCTTATCAAACATAAAATTATGGTTCGAGTATAGCCCGCAATTCTAATATTTTTTTTATATGTATTAAAAGATATTCTATCCGTAATATATTGCATTATAAATTAGATAACCAACCTTAAGATTTTTCTCAATAAAGCATTTCTGTAAATTAAATCACCTATTAATACCAAATAAGTACTCTGTTGCTATATTAAGTTTTTTTGTTCGGATTCTCCATTATATACCTTTATAATGAAATCATTTACATCTTTATTGTTGAAATATTCAGTTTAAATTCCACCTTTTAGATTATGTCTGATTTTTATAAAATACTCAAGGATACACGTATTCAGCGTGGAATCGAATTAGAAGAAATCCAAACTCGAACAAAAATTAACATTAAATTTTTAATTGCTTTAGAAAATGGAGAGTTTGACCTTCTTCCCAAACCATATATTAGACTATTTTTTCGAGCCTATAGTACTGAAATTGGTTTAAATCCGGAAAAATTACTGAATCAATTTGAACAAATTGATAGAAAATTTTCACCAAAATTAAAAAAAGAAAATAGAAATAAAATATCGGAAACCCTCCTTACTATACCGAAAAGCATATCAGGGGGAAAAATTATTGAAACAGACAAAACTCCTAAGATTAAAAGGGGTAAAATGAAATTAGGTCTTCTACTACTTTCATGCTGGATATTTGGAATAATTATTATCAGTAAAATTACAAATCTCTCTACTCATCCAGATTCACAGCTGTCTGCGATGGACTATATAAATAATTTAAATACAAAATACATAAAAGGTAACTTAGAGGAACATCTGTTAGAGTTCCCCCCCCCCTATTCATTTACAATCAAAACTGTAAGCCATTTGTCAGTTTTTACTTCATATGATTCGACGAATTTTTCTCATACTATCCTAAATAGAGAGAGAAATGAACCATTTTACATTGATAGTACTTTAACTCTTATAATCGATCATACAAAAAATGTAACACTTTCTATCAGAGGGAAATCAGAAGAAATTACTTTAGATAGATTCCAAAATCTCTTAAATCCTATAAAGATTAGAATAACCGAAAATCCACCATCTTATTCTGTCCGGGAATATACCAAAAAACAGTAATACTTCCTCTTTTACTCCAACAATTTGAAAAGGATTAATCTAACTAGATTAATCCTTTTTTTATACATCATATATTTGTGACAAAACTTAAACAAGTAATTGTAAAATTATATTTGATTTTAGTGGGTAATATTATTAGACTTGTGGGTAATTGTGGGTAGTTATACCTTTCTTTAACATAAAATGTCACATAGTCCAAATACATTTACAGGAGAATATTCGTACACTGTTGATCCAAAAAGCAGGGTCAATATACCGGCGAAATTTCGTCAAGTCCTTTCTCCGGAAAATGATAATTCCTTTGCGATTACCAAAGGAATGGATCAGTGTATTTGGGTTTACCCCCTAGTGGAATGGAACAAAGTGCTCACTAAACTTAGAGAGCAGTCATCTTCCCAGGTCAACCGTGCGTTTACTAGAGAATATTCTCGATTTGCATCTACTGTATCCTATGACAAACAAGGTCGTATACTTCTCTCAACTGAATTGATGGACTATGCTAAGATCGACAGGCAGGTATCCATAATCGGCTTGATAAACAAAATTGAAATTTGGAACCCAAGTTTACTTAAAAATTTTGATCAACAAGTATTATCTCAAAATAAAGAAGCATTCGATGAATTGGCTGAAAAGATTATCTTGTAATGAACACAGCGCTTCATCATATACCAGTTATGGTGGAGGAAGTACTATATTATCTAGATATCAAATCAAATCTTATTTATGTGGATGGAACTATTGGCCAAGGCGGATACACAAAACATATTATTCCCCATCTTTTTCCTCGAGGGAAAATAGTAGGAATTGACAGAGATATTGAAGTATTGGATATGTGCCATCAGAATTTCTCCACTCCTAATGCTCAACTATCTCTACATCATAATTCATATCATCATCTTCCTGATATTCTACAAAAAGAGGGAGTGCATTCAGTGGATGGAATATTGCTTGATTTAGGGTTATCCTCTTTTCAATTGGAATCTATTAATCGTGGATTTTCATATTCTCAAGATTCTCTGTTAGACATGCGATTTGATCAAACCAACGGTATAACCGCCACCAATTACTTAAAGAAATTATCACTGAAGGATCTGGAAAAGATCCTTAAAGATTTTGGTGAGGAACGATACGCAAGAAAAATCGCTTATAATATATATCATTCAACAAGATTAAAAACAACATTCGATTTAAAAAATATTATACAAAAATCAACACCACCTGCAAACCGTACAAAATCTTTCTCAAGAGTGTTTCAATCTATCAGAATTGCAATTAATAGAGAATTGGAGATACTCGAACAATTCTTAAACATATTCATTGACTATCTATCTAATAGAGGAAAAATTGTCATCATCAGTTACCATTCACTAGAGGATCGCCTGGTAAAACATGCATTTAAGAAATTAAACAAAGACGGGTCGCTCAAAATACTAACAAAAAAGCCGGTAATTCCCTCAAAAAAAGAAATAAGTGCAAACACCCGATCTAGAAGTGCAAAACTTCGTGCGGCAGAAAAAATTTAAAAAATGCCAAATAAAAAACGCAATTCAAAAAAAGTTCAGAATATAATTGACACATTGTTTTTCTATGTCGTTACCTGTTTATCTATAGGAGGATTGGTGCTATATCTTTGGGTATATACGGAAATTGATGATTCGCTGTATGCCCTCGATATTCAGAGAGAAACAGTTGAAGAATTAATGAATGACATCCATCTCTTGCAAAGTGAAATTAATGCTTTATCAAGACCTGACGTAATTGCTAAAAAAGCAAAAATGAACTGGGGGATGGTATTTGCTAAGCCCGAATCAATTTCCATCCATATTAATCCGGACAATTTGAGCAGTTTTTGACAAAATCTTTTCTAAGATATCGGACAAGAATTACTGTTCTCTCATCTTTTGTGGTCCTCGGATGGTGCATCCTTATTTCTAGATTATTCCAAATTCAAGTTCTCGAAAATGAATTTTATGTTGGCAACGGGTTTCTACAAGGACAACATAAAGAAGTTTTGCAAGCATCTCGTGGAAATATCTATGATCGAAGTAATGTGCTTTTAACCAGAAATATCTCTCATATCACACTATGTGGAAAACCATCTGATATTATTGACAAAATTTCTGTAGCTCATATATTGAGTCAATGCACGGAAAAACCTACTGCCTATTATTTGGAAAAACTAAACTCACAAGAGCCCTTCGTTTTCCTGGAAAGAAATATACTTGATTCTCAGTGTGATTATATATCAAACCTCAAAAATTATGGAGTTATAGTTAAGAAGGATTATTTCAGGCATTATCCTTTTGGCTCTACTGGAAGCCAATTAATCGGATTCACTGATCCAGATAGTCGGGGATTAAGTGGGATCGAGAAACAATATGATTCCGTTTTAACAGGAACATCTGGATGGATTATGAAGAAACGTTCAGGAACAGGGAAAAGTAAACGGGACAATAGCTATCCTTATGTAAATCCCTCCAACGGTTCCAATATACAAGTGACACTGAATATTGAATATCAATGTATTTTGGAAGACGAATTAAAAAAACAGATGAATGCGACAGATGCAAAAGGAGCGACAGGTGTTCTTATGAATCCGGAAACAGGTGAGATTTTAGCTATGGCTTCTATCCCTAGTTTTGACCCAAATCATCCCAGTAGCTATCCTTTAGAGTATCAAAAAATAAAGGCAATAACTGACCAGTTTGAACCTGGATCCACCTTTAAGATTGTATCAGCAACTGCTGCTATTGATAAAAAAATAGTGGGTGTCGATGACGAATTCTTCTGTGAGAATGGAAGTTTTTTTTACAACGGGGTGCGAATTCGGGATCATGAGGAGTACGGTCTTTTAACATTTTCCCAAGTACTAGAACAGTCAAGTAATGTAGGGATAATAAAAATAACGGAACTCCTACAGGGTCAATCCTTATATCAATATATAAAAAAATTTGGATTTGGAATTGAAACAGATATCAATTTACCTGGTGAGTCCAAGGGATTCGTTAGAGAACCACACAATTGGAGCAAGATTTCACCAGGAGTTATCTCAATGGGACAAGAAATCAGTGTGACCGCTTTACAATTAGCATCAGCGTATTCCGCAATTGCGAATGGAGGCTATTTACTTAGACCCAAAATTGTCAAACAGATAATGAGTCACAACAGTAAAATAATGAAAAATAACAATTCCAAAGTTCATCGCAGAGTTGCTTCCTTAGAAACAACGGAAACAATAAAAAATATTCTTGTTAAAACAGTTAAAATGGGTACCGGATCATCTGCCGCAATCCCTGGCTGGGATATAGCAGGAAAAACCGGAACTGCTGAAAAATTTATTAATGGATCTTATTCCGAGACTAAATTTATTTCCAATTTTGTTGGATTCTTTCCTGCAGAAAAACCATTGCTATTAGGCGTAATAATAATTGATGAACCAAAATTCGGTTCCCATTGGGGCAGTATAGGGGCAGCGCCTGTTTTTCGAAATGTCGCCCAAAGGATAATAAACATGGATGACTCATTTCAACATAAAATGCAACCAAAAGAAATCCTAAATGGAAATAATGTATGGGCTTCAAACAAAAATGTATTTACAAAAAATATCCAAGATCCTACTCTATTAAATCACCCAGGAATTGATGAAAATAAAGATTGTATCGTTCCGGATGTGCGCCAAATGAGTCTATTAAAAGCTGTAAGAAAAATAAAGGAAAGTGGATTTGATTATAGTGTTCACGGTTCTGGAATTGTGCATTGGCAATCTCCAAAGCCCAATTTAATAAAAACCTGCGGTTCAACTTGTGTCATTGGACTTAATTAAAATGCCTAAAAAACTCACAGAATTGGTAAAAAATATTAATCCACTAAATTTAGTAACAGATGATATAGAGATCAGTAGATTATGTACTAATTCTAAGCAAGTGGTCCAAGGAGATATGTTCATTGCTATCCCGGGCCATTCTGTAGATGGACATCAATATGTACAAGAAGCGATTGAAAATGGCGCAGCATCCGTTCTGGTAAATGGTAGAGATGTTGGTTCTGTTTCCATCCCTCTCATATCAGTAGCAAACCCCCGGCGTGCATTATCAAAACTGGCTTCGGAATTTTATAATAATCCATCTGAAAAAATAAATATTACGGGAATAACTGGTACTAATGGAAAAACATCTACTGCTTATCTATTAAACTCCATTTTAATAGCTGACGGGAAAGAATCTGCTGTTTTAGGTACGTTGGGATTAAAAACAAAACAATATAATGAAGAAAAAAAGCTCACGACCATGGATCCAGTGAATCTACATAAAACAATTAATCAGTTAATTAATAATGGTACAACTCATTTAATTATGGAAGTATCCTCTCATGCTATTGAACAATTTCGTGTTGCCGATGTGAATTTTAATTATGCAGTGTTTACCAATTTAACCCAAGATCATTTAGACTATCACCATACAATGGAAGACTATTTTCAAGCAAAAGCTAAATTATTCAAGATGCTTCCTCTTGACGCAACTGCTATTATTAATCTGGATTGTCAATATGGAAAAATATTAAAAACTATATGTCCAGCTCCTGTTGTATCTACATCTTCAATCTCGAAGGATATGATTCAATTTTCTGTATTTCAATCAACTCTTAATGGGATTGATGGTGAGATAATAGCAGGCAATAAAATATATCCAATTCACTCCCCCTTAATAGGAGATTTCAATAGGGAGAATATATTGATGGCTGTTGCAACTGCACATAGTATGAATATTTGCTCTTCTTCTATTGAGAATGGTATAAAAAATTGCACACATATCCCTGGAAGAATGGAGTATTTTAAAAAATCAAATTCCGGAACAATTATTATCGACTATGCCCATACACCAGATGCATATGAAAAAGTTTTTTCAACAGTAAAGTCATTGATAAACGGACATATTCAAACCGTATTTGGGGCTGGCGGAAACCGGGATAAAAGTAAACGTGCCATCATGGCGTCCATTGCAGAACACTATTCAAACCATTGTTATATAACCCCCGACAATCCAAGGAATGAAGATCCTGATAATATAGCTGCTGATATCGTTTCAGGATTTTCATCCAATTGTTTCACAATTTACCCCGATCGAAAGAGGGGGTTGATAAATGCACTTGAGAATCTGAAGCCTGAGGACGCAGTTGTAATTTTAGGAAAAGGATGTGAAGATTTCCAGAAAATAAATAATGAACGGATACCCTATTCTGATGTAGACACTGTAAAGGAGTTTATTTCATGAGAATTGCCTTACCTGATCCAGCGGGATTTACAGAATGTTTTTCTGACATTTCCAGTGTCAAGGTGGATTCAGATATCATGGGTATTACGATTGACAGTCGGAATGTAAAACCAGGGGACCTCTACATAGCTTTATCTGGTCTACGGAATGATGGACATAATTTTGTTCCCGATGTAGAGTTAGAGGGATGCAGTGCAGCTTTGGTATCAGAAATTCAGAAAGAATGTAAAACTATTCAACAAATTAGAGTTGATGATCCTTTAACAACTATAGGCCAAACTGCCAGTTTATGGAGAGAAAATATCGATATCCCTGTAATCGGTATCACAGGAACAAATGGAAAAACATCAACAAAAGAATTAATAAAACATGTTTTGAATGGAAATATGAATGTTCACGCCACCAAAGGGAATTATAACACATCCATTGGGGTTCCGCTAACGTTGTTAACTATGACTTCATCCCATGAAATATCTATCTTAGAATTAGGTGCAAATCAAAAAGGAGATATTCGTTATTTATGCGAATTGACTAAACCGAATCATGGACTTATTACTAACATAGCTCCTGCACATTTAGAGGGATTTGGATCTGTGGAGGAAATCGCAAAGGAAAAAGGGGAATTATTTCTATCATTAAATAACGGTTTTGCGTTTATTAATAAGGCAGATGAAAAAATCAGTGCCCTTCCCTCTTCTGGGGAAAAAATAACTTATGGGTTAACACCAACCTGTGATTTTCCCGCTGATATTATCTCTGAAAATGATGGAAGTTTGACTTTAATTATTGATTCGGAGGAAATATCTACAGATTCCCGGAATCTAACTTTTTTAAAAAATGTAATTGCAGCAGCATCCGTATCTATCACTCTTGGAATTGAGTGGAATGTGTTTAGGGAACGCATTACAACCTTTGACCATCCGAAGGGAAGGTGTCAGGTAAAACAAATTAATTCTATTACTGTTATTGATGATACCTATAATGCAAATTTAGAATCAACCATCGCTGCACTCGATTATTTAATGGCTTTCGGGGGAAATGGACGAAAAATCTTCATTTTTGGAGATATGTTTGAATTAGGGCAGGACACAGAATTGCACCATCGAAAAATAGGGGAAAAATGTAAACAAAGCGCATTAGACGCTGTGTATCTTTTGGGAGAGAAAACTATATTTACCGATATGGAACTAAATTCATCCATAAAACATAGGCACTATTCATCCAAAAATGAATTAATTACCTCCTTGAAAGATTCGTTCAAAGAAGGAGATAAAATTTTATTTAAGGGATCTAGAGGGATGGCAATGGAAACAGTAATTCAGGGGATTTTTCACTAATGCTTTACCAATTTCTTTATCCTTTAAAATCATATTGGTCACTACTAAATCTATTTCAATATATCACTTTCAGATCTGCACTTGCAGCTATTTTTGCATTACTAATAAGTTTTCTCTTCGGTCCGAAGGTCATCCACATGCTCAAAACTCACCATATTGGTGAAAAAATACGATCCACCGGACCACATACCCACATACAAAAGCAAGGAACACCCACAATGGGAGGAGTACTCATATTAATTGCAGTACTCCTCCCTACCCTCCTATTGGCAAACCTGACAAACCCCTACATTCAAATTATAATATTTGCAGCAATATGGATGGGGCTAGTTGGTTTTATTGATGATTATTTAAAAGTAGTTAAAAATTTCGAAAAAGGGCTCATCGCCAGATACAAACTATTCGGTCAAACTCTTTTAGGTATTGGAATCAGCGTTTGGGTATACAATATGGGTAATTGGGAAGGAATTTATACCATCACATCAGTTCCATTTTTGAAAAACTATAATTTAGACTTCGGATTTTTTTACCCTTTAGTAATCTTATTTGTTATAACAGGAACGTCAAACGCGGTTAATCTAACTGATGGTCTTGATGGACTTGCGACCGGACTATTAGCAATAGCTTTTACAGTTTTTGGAGCAATTGCCTATATCACTGGAAGGATAGATTTTTCAAGTTATCTAAATATTGTATATCTTCCAGGAGCAGGTGAACTGACTATATTTACATCTGCTATGGCTGGAGCCTGTCTCGGGTTTCTTTGGTTTAATTCTCCACCTGCACAAGTTTTTATGGGAGATGTTGGTTCTCTTTCCGCTGGTGCCGCCCTAGGAACATTAGCAGTGTTATTAAAAAAAGAGTTGTTGCTGATTATCATTGGGGGAGTATTTGTTTGGGAAGCATGCTCCGTCCTACTACAAATTGGATATTTCAGGTGGACCAAAAAGAAAAAAGGTAAAGGTAAAAGGCTTTTCAATATGGCACCAATTCATCATCATTTTGAATTAGCTGGCTGGTCTGAAACAAAAGTGGTAGTTAGATTCTGGATTATCGGTATTCTTTTGGCATTATTTTCTCTTACTACTTTTAAGATTCGCTAATGGATATATCTAAGACTATCCCAAAAACCCTTAAAAATAAAAAAGTTACTATCCTCGGAATGGGAATCAGTGGAGTAGGAGCTGCAAAATTACTGCATCATCTGGGTGCAGAAGTGTTTGTGAGTGATATCCAAGAAATCTCAGCCGTCCATAATTATTCTATTGAATTAAATAAAATAAATATCCCCTTTGAAACGGGGACTCACAGTGAAAGAATCCTGGATAGTGATCTCATAGTTGTATCACCTGGAATTGGACAAAACACTGATGTAATTCAAAACGTCCTAAATAATGACATCCCCATAATTGGAGAATTGGAACTGGGAAGCTGGTTTACAGATGCACCAATTCTCGCAGTTACTGGATCAAATGGAAAAACAACCACTTCAAAATTATTAGAAGCTATTTTCCAGACAGATACTGTACACGGAGTATTAGCAGGAAATATAGGTATTTCTTTTTCACAGAAAGTTCTTGATGATTTAATCAACCCGAACCCAAAACGGTATTTTATTCTTGAGATATCTAGCTTTCAGACTGAATTCTTGATTCACTTTAAACCATTTGTCAGTATTTTTCTTAATATATCTCCAGATCATTTAAACCGTCATGGAACAATTGATGAGTACTTAAATGCAAAAATTAAATTATCAATAAATCAGGATGAGAATACTTATGTAGTATATAATGAAGATGATAACAGAATAAAATATACTTTTGAAAATTCACATATTAATAATATTCCGTTCAGTTTGAATCCTGAGCAGTCTTTTCATTTTGGCTTAAATGAAACCAGAATAATTAAGAAGAATCATAAAACTTTTATCACACTCAATGAAATATCTTTGATAGGAAAACATAATTATTCAAATATCATTGCCGCAGCAACCACAGCTCACTTGCTAGGTATTGAAGAATCTCACATTTCTGAATCAATAAAATATTTCCATCCAATTTCCCATAGAATGGAACATTTTCATACAGAAAATAGGATTAAATATATAAATGACTCCAAAGCAACAAACATTGATGCAGTAAAGTGCGCTTTGGACAGTTTTACTCAGCCTGTGATTCTCATTCTTGGAGGATTATTTAAGGGCGGATATTTTAATGAACTCCTTCCACATACAGGAAACGTAAACGCTGTTATTGCATATGGCGAGGCTCAGGAATTAATTATAACCGCATTGAGGGATTCGGTAAGACTGTTTAGTTCAGATAGTCTTAAACAAGCGGTGGACCTGAGCCGTTCAATTGCTCATCCGGGGGATATCATTTTGCTATCTCCCGGTTGTGCAAGTTTCGATCAATTTAATAATTATAAAGAACGAGGCGACTGCTTTAAAAAATATGTTTTAGAGCAAATTTAATTCAATGCATCATTTAAATCTTATTAAGCGACATATTGATCATATCCTTCTCGGACAAATCTTAGTTATCGCTGCGTTTGGACTAATCATGCTTTACAGCGCAAGTTCAGCTCAATCTGTTCATCTAACTGGTGGTAAGACAAACTCAATGTATTTGACCGCTCATTTAAAACGATTGCTCATTGCCTTGTGCGCCATGACAGCATTTATATTTATAGATTATAGGAAGTTAAAACAATGGGCACCAATTTTGATTGGTGTGTCAGTTGGATTGCTTTCTCTAGGATTGATTCTCAAAATCGTTTCCGGTAGTACATTCCCTGCAAGGTGGATTCATTTAGGGCCATTTACATTCCAAACATCTGACTTTGCCCGATTATCTGTTATCATTTATTTAGCTGCTTATCTGGATACAAATCATCGTAAAGTGACCGATTTTACAAATGGTTTGCTTCCACCTATGCTTATGCTGGTTGCAATATTCACTCTAATTGTCTTACAACCAGACTTCAGTACAGCAATGGTAATTGTACTAATTGGATTTGTGATATTGTTCATTGGCGGTTCGAAAATATCTCAGTTGATGGCATGTGGGTCGATAGGAATCGCCCTATCGGTCCCTATTTTGTTGTTAAAATCATATCGATTAGATAGACTCTTAGCATGGTTTAACCATGAGGGTGCCAATAATTATCAAGCATCACAATCACTCATTAGTCTTGGTAATGGAGGTTTATTCGGTTTGGGGTTAGGACAGAGCATGCAAAAAGATCAATTTCTACCCACTCCCCATACGGATTTCATTTTTGCAATAATAGGTGAAGAAACTGGCTTTCTGGGTGGAATGTTTTTACTGTTCCTTTTTATCCTGATCTACAGAAGGGGAATTAAAATAGCCAAAGAGTGTACAGACCCATTTGGAATTTTTCTAGCAGTAGGAATTGGCTTCAATTTAATCTGTTACACGTTTATCAACGTTGCCGTTGTAACAGGAATTTTACCGGTAACAGGCCTACAAATTCCAATGGTGAGCTATGGAGGGTCCGGTTTAATTGTTACATTGATCGAAGTAGGAATTTTATTAAACATAAGTCAGAGAAAAAGATCAGTATTTTTATCTAATTTACAAAACAAGAGAATTTATGGATGAACTTAGAATTCTTATTGCAGGGGGAGGCACTGGGGGACACCTTTTTCCGGCAATTGCCATCGGAGAAAGTATTCAATCTATATATAAAAATGCCACTGTACATTACATGGGTTCAAATTATGGAATCGAGTCAAAAGTTCTACCCGTGAAAAGGCTCCCTCATACTTTACTGCCTATGAAAGGGTTGCAAAGAAGTTTTGATTTTCAATCTATAATAAAAAACCTGAGTCTCCCCTATTATTATTTTAAATCCACATCAATTTCAGAGGATATCTTCAATACCTTTATGCCTCAAGTTGTTGTTGGAACTGGAGGATATGCCAGCGCTATTCCAGTTAAAATAGCTTTGAAAAATAAATTGCCTGTCGTTTTACAAGAACAAAATTCTTATCCCGGACTAACAACTCGTTTGTATGCTTCCAAATCGAAAATTGTCTGTACAGCATTTGAAGAAGCCCATCGCTATCTCAAAGCTGAGTGTTTTCTCACTGGGAATCCAATTCGTACGGATATAATGTATGGGAACAGGGATGAAGGCGGAAGAATTTTTAATTTGGACCCAAATAAAAACACACTTTTTGTTTTCGGCGGTAGTCAAGGATCACTTTTCCTAAATCATCTATTAGAAGATATCATCGAAAAGTTACAATATAACAAGATTCAGATTTTATGGCAGACTGGAGATAATCATTACAACCAATATAAACATTTTGATTCAGAAACGATTCGTGTTATACCATTCATTAATTCCATGGCAGATGCCTATGCACTTTGTGACTTAATCATATCACGATCAGGGGCATTGGCTGTATCCGAAATTATGGCAGTAGGGAAAGCAAGCATTTTGATACCTTTCTCTGGCGCTTCAGAAAACCACCAATACAATAATGCTAAAGTGTTATCTGACCAAAAAGCAGCTGTTTTATTGAGCGAAAAAAAACTGGATTTAACAACATGTTTGAAAACCGTCATAAAATTAGTAAACGATAAAATCACATTGAAAGAAATGGGTAACAAGGCAAAATCTATGAGTAAACCAAATGCCAAAGAATTAATTACCAACAAAATTATCGAAATAGCAACAGCCTGATGTTCCGAAAAGTAAACCATGTACATTTTGTAGGAATTGGAGGTATAGGGATGAGTGGAATTGCAGACTTACTTCTAAATCTAGGATTTAAAGTAAGTGGGTCAGATTTGCGTGAATCATCTATAATAATGTCCCTCATAGACAAAGGAGCAATAGTTCACTATGGTCACAAGAGGGAGAATGTAACAAATAGTGATGTACTGGTATACTCAAGTGCAGTCCATGATGATAACCCGGAAATTGTGGCTGCCCAGGAATTTGGAGTTCCAGTAATTAAACGTGCTGAAATGCTTGGAGAATTAATCGCGGTAAAATCCACAAGTATTGCCGTTGGAGGAACTCACGGGAAAACATCCACCACATCTATAATTGGTTCCGTTTTAACAGAAGGAAAATTGGAACCTACCTTAGTAGTTGGAGGGCATGTAAAGAATATTGAGTCAGGTTCAATGCTTGGAAGAGGAGAGATAATCATAGTTGAAGCTGATGAATTTGACCGCAGTTTTCTTGCGTTACGACCTACAATCAGTGTTGTAACAAATATTGAGTTAGAACATACTGATTGTTACCAAAGTCTAACAGAATTACAGGATGCTTTCCTTACTTTTTGTAACTCAGTCCCATTTTATGGTGCAGTCATTGTATGCTCTGACTCCCCTGCATTAGTAGAAATAATGCCAGATATTCGAAGATCCATCTTAACATATGGGTTGTCTTCTGATTCGCAAGTCTCAGCTCAAAATATCAGTCACACAGGAAGTGAGAGCACATTTCAAGTAACCAAGGATGAAAATTTATTAGGTGAAATTTCTATTGATGTCCCAGGAAAGCACAACGTTACTAATTCTTTAGCTTCCGTTACTCTAGGATTGGAGTTGGGTATTCCGTTTTCAGCTATATCACGGGGAATTCAATCTTATTCAGGTGTAAAGAGACGATTTGAAATAAAAGGCATATGCCATGATGTGATGGTTGTAGATGATTATGCACATCATCCAACAGAAGTACGGGTAACATTAGATGCGGCAAAAGATGGTTGGAACCGAAGAATTATTGCAGTGTTTCAACCTCATCTTTTTACAAGAACACGGGATTTCTATCAAGACTTTGCTGACGCATTTTTGATAGCGGATGTCTTAATCGTAACCAACATATTTCCCTCAAGAGAAGAACCGATTGATGGAGTATCAGGCGAATTGATTGTCTATGCAGCTCAAAAAAATAATCATCCAAAATCATTGTATATCAAAGAATGGGAACACATAATAAATTCCTTAGATAAGCTTGTGAAGCCGGGTGATATGGTTATCACAATCGGTGCAGGAAATATTTGGCGGTTTTGCCAAGAATACTTTAAACATTTGACCACTAAATCATATCTATAATGGAGTATGAGAAAGAAATAACGAATATGATAAGTGGAATCTGCCTCATTAACGAGCTCATGTCAAAACATACAACTTATGGCATTGGTGGGCCTGTTCCCTTCTATATCAAACCAAAGAATAAAAAGGAATTAATAAATATTTTATTATTTGCCAAGAGGAAGAACATACCAGTTAATTTTGTAGGATCAGGGTCTAATCTCCTTGTTTCCGATTCTGGAATAGAAGGAATAGTTGTTTCGTTAGAAAAATCAATGAGGAAAATCACGTTTTTATCTGAGACGATGATTTATGTAGAAAGCGGAGCCATGTTGGGAAAACTTGTAAAATTATCCATCAGTAATAACCTTACAGGATTGGAAAGTCTGATTGGTATACCGGGAACTCTTGGTGGTGCTCTAGTGATGAATGCGGGGGCGTTTGGTAGAGAAATCTCTAGGTGCCTCCAGTACGTTGATGTCATTAAAATGAATGGAACTAAAAAACAATACTCATCAAAGAATATACGTTTTCAATATCGTTCTTCCAGTTTCTCAAAGAATGAGATTATTATAGGCGCTTCATTCATTTTAAAAAAGGATGACCCAATCAATATCGAGAAAAAAAGACAGAAGGCAAGTCAGGGGAGAAAATCGTCACAACCTTTGCGTGTTAGATCTGCAGGAAGTATTTTTAAAAATCCAGAAAATACAGCAGCCGGTTATCTTATTGATCAAGCCGGATTAAAAGGGACAGTTAAAGGTGGTGCAGAAATATCATCAATACACGCAAATTTCTTTGTCAATAATGGTGACGCAACCAGTGATGACTTAGTATCACTTATTCGTCTTACCCGAAAAAAGGTATCGAAATTATTTGGGATTCATCTAGATTTAGAAATCAAAACACTTGGGTTCCCAAAAGGAACATTTGAGGCATGAAAATTAAAAATAATAATGTTTCATCAATAATTATTTCCTCAATTGTAAGCGTACTGCTAATCCTTTTGATAAGGTGTTCATTCAAATGGTCATCTTTTTCACAGAATGTAAATATTTCCAGCATAAAAATTACAGGTAGTAAACTTATCCCTGTTGAAGAATACCACAAGTTAGTTGATTCTTTCACAGGTATATCTACTTTTTCTACCGATGTTAGAAAAATATCCACCATAATAGAAAAACACTCTCATGTAAGTTCAGCAAGGGTAAGTCGATTGTTTCCAAGGGGTTTATTGATAGAAATAATAGAACGACAACCTATTGCAATGGTTAATGCTTCGCCCCCAATGCTTTTGGATAGACATGGAGTCTTATTTCCATTGAGAGGTTCATTCACTGACTATACCCTTCCCGTCCTATCTCATTTTGTTGCATCTGACAATTCTTATCCTGAAATAAATAAAACCCAATCAAAGTCAATGGCAAAAGCAAAACAAATTCTTCATTTTTTGGCCGATAATCATACTAGATTATTTGAGAATATTTCTGAATTACGATTGAACAATTATGAAGATTTTGAAATTATTTTACTCGAACAACCTACCAAAGTGGTACTAGGGAAAAACCAGCACATAAAAAAATTAAATGTATTATTGAAATTTGAAAATCAGCTTCAATTACTTAATAAAAGCATTACCGATTATAAAAAACTTGACCTCCGCTATGATAGCCAACTTGTTGCACAGGAATGGATATGATTAAAAAAGGAACCCTCATCCAGAATTATACAACGCTTGCAGGCATAGACATTGGATCGGCTAAATGTTGCTGTTCCATCGGTAAAATAAATTATGACACAGGTAAAATTATATTACTGGGAATAGGTGAGAGCCCATCCACAGGGATGAAAAAAGGATCAATTGTGAATCGTGATCAAGTAATTGAAGAAATTGAGTCCGCAGTACGGGATGCAGAATCAATGGCACATATGAAAATAGATCGGGCGAATATCACAATTTCCGGAAATCATATTAGGGGATTGAATACACAGGGAGCCATTGCAATCCATACAAATGGACATGGCCATATGCCTAATGCGCAACCAATCCAACCTAAAGATATTCATAAAGTCCTGGATATGGCAGGGGCTGTTTCATTCCCTATTGACCGTAACATCTTACATGTGATACCACAGGAATATATCATTGATACAATGGAAGGAGTTATCAATCCAATTGGGATGACTGGACGGAGATTGGAGGCCCGAGTACATCTTATAACGGTGGCAATTTCCTCGATTACAAATATAAAGGATTGTGTAGAAGAATCAGGGATTTCAGTTGATGAAATAATTTATCAGGGATTGGCTTCTGCATTAAGTGTTATAACCAATGATGAAAAAGAAATGGGTGTAGCAGTAATCGATATTGGCGCGGATACATCCGACCTTGTTGTTTTTCAAAATGGTGGAGTAAGACACAGTGCCGTCATTCCAATAGGTGGTAACAGTATAACTCATGATATAGCAATGATGCTACAGATAAGTACCGCAGAAGCAGAAAAAATAAAAATTAAATATGGGTCTGCAATTGCATCCATGGCCAGTGCTGAACTTGAATTTGAACTCCCTTCAGAAAATGGTCAACTGAAAAGGTCAATTTCAGAACACGAATTATCCCGTTATATTGAAGCACGGGCAGGAGAAATTCTTCAATATATTGCCAAAGAGATATCCAGAGCAGATATGGGTGGTCCTTTAACATATGGAATTGTGCTTACAGGAGGTGGATCTCAATTAAACCATTTGGCAAAATTATCGGAAAATGAATTGAATATAAAGACAAGAATTGGAATCCCTTCTAATTGTGGAAATGTAATCGAGCTGGGATCAGAACCAAAATATGCAGCATCAATGGGATTACTAAATTGGAAAGAATTTATTCAAAATGAGAGGGTTTTATTGAATGGTAGTTCCGGATCACTCGGAGGTAAAATGAAGGAATGGGTTGAAGGAATATCAAACTGGAGTAAAGGTTTCTTTTAATAATATTTAATAAATAACAATTTTAAAAACATACCAACAAGGAGAAAATAATGCTATTTGAATTTGACCCAAAAATGGAACAAAAAGCGAAATTAAAAGTCATAGGTGTCGGTGGTGCAGGCGGAAATGCCATCAATCGGATGATCGGGGCAGATATGAGCGGTGTAGATTTCATTGCTATCAATACCGATGCACAGGATTTGGAAAATAATTCTGCTGAACATCGTATTCAGATCGGTAAGACCCTGACCAAAGGTTTAGGAGCTGGAGCAAAGTCTTCTATTGGGGCTGAAGCAATGACAACAGATAAAGAAGCTGTCCAAAACGTGATGGAAAGTTCAGATATGGTATTCATCACCTGCGGAATGGGCGGAGGTACTGGAACCGGTGCTGCTCCAGTTATCGCACAAATTGCTAACGAATTGGGAATACTAACTGTAGGTATAGTAACACTCCCTTTCAAATTTGAAGGTCCCCGACGACTAGAACGGGCAATGGAAGGGATTTCTGAAATGAAGAAGGTATGTGATACAGTTATTATCATCCCCAATCAGAAGCTAATGTCTATTGTTGATAAAGACACAACCCTATCTGATTCCTTTCTATTGGCTGATTCTATCCTTCATCAAGCGACAAAGGGAATTTCGGACCTCATTAATGTCCATGGGATGATAAATCTGGACTTCGCAGATGTAGAAACCGTTATGAAAAATATGGGACAAGCAATTATGGGGACCGGGTGTGCCTCTGGTGAGGAACGAGCAGTTCTAGCTGCCCAACAGGCAATTTCAAGCCCACTGTTAGACAGTGGAACCATCAGCGGTGCTCAAGGTGTACTGGTGAACATCACTGGGGATGAAAATATGACATTACATGAAGTAGATGAAGCAACCAGTATCATCTTTGAGGAAGCTGGAAAAGACGCTAACATCATATTCGGTGCTGTTCTTGATCCTAATATGAATGGTGAAATTCAGGTTACAGTGATTGCAACGGGTTTTAATCAAATCCATCAAGTGAAAATAATTGATGATAATAAAAAATATCCAGATTTTCCAACCAAACGTTCCAGTGAATTAATGGAAGATAAGAATGAACCATTAATTCTGCAAAAAGGAACGCCTAAGAACGGAAACAATGAATTAGGTTCACCTGAAAAAGTGAAATTTCATTTTGGTGATACATCAACCAAAATCAGTGATGATGAATTTAAACATATCGAGAAAATCCATAAAGAAATAACTGACCTTGAAGTTCCAGCCTTCATAAGGAGACAACAACAATAGGCTGAAGAAAGTGATAGAGTCCAGTTTTGCTACACTGGATATAAAAAGGAAGTGTTTCTAATAAATAATATTGTAAAAGGTAGAACTATATTTTCCGTCCCTGTGCTCTCAGTTCATTTACTACTTTTCGAATGCCTCTCTTATCAATAATTCTCATCCCTCTGGTTGAAACATTCAGAGTAATGTAACGCTTCTCATCAGGAAGCCAGAACTTTTTTTTCTGTAAATTGACATTGAACCTGCGCCGTGTTTTATTGTGGGCATGGCTCACATTATTTCCAAACATTGGTTTTTTACCGGTTACATCACACACTCTACTCATAATAAATTCCTATCATATTGCATAAATTTTGACGCCAAATTTAGTTTAATAAAATCATGAATAAAATGGAAAGTTTAATTAATATAATTGAGGTACGGAAAGCGGATATTACCGACCTAGATATTATTATTGCGAACAATGTAGAAATGGCTCAGGAAACAGAAAATAAAACACTAGACAAATCAACCATAAGTCACGGTGTTGAAGAGGTTTTGCACAACCCTAATCTAGGATGGTATTACCTTGCTGAAATTGACAGACATAATGCCGGACAACTTATGATAACAAGAGAATGGTCCGATTGGAGAAATGGATATTTCTGGTGGATTCAATCTGTTTTTGTACACAAGACACATCGAGAAAAAGGTGTATACAACTCCCTACATAAACATGTAGTCGCAAGAGCTAAGAAAATGGGTGTCGTAGGACTTCGGCTCTATGTTGATTCAAAAAATAAATCTGCACAAAAGGTTTATGAGCGATTAGGAGTAAAAAACTCACACTACCTGTTTTATGAAAAAGACTGGTCTGAATGATTAACCCTTTAAAGATTGGGGATATCACCATTGATGTTCCAGTTTTTCTGGCACCTATGGCAGGAGTAACGGATCATTCTTTCCGAATCCTGTGCAAGGAGATGGGAGCTGGGGTAGTGTATTCTGAGTTTGTCTCTGCACACGGTATTATTCGAGAAAATGAAAAAACTTTGGATATGATACGGTTTACCGAGGAAGAACGACCTATTGGTGTTCAAATATTTGGTGATTCACCAGAGGTCATGGCAAAGGCTGCACGGATGGTAGCAGACAGATTTAACCCAAATATCATTGATATCAATTACGGTTGCCCAGTACCCAAAGTAACTAAAAAAGGCGCTGGGTCTGCTGCATTAAAAGATTTATGTCTCATGGACGATATTACCGCTGCTGTTGTAGAGTCTGTACCTGAACTACCTATAACAGTGAAAATGCGGTCTGGTTGGAGCAGTCACAGTATTGTTTCTACAGAGGCTGGTCCACGTCTGGAAAAACTGGGTGTAAAAGCAATTGCCCTACACCCACGAACAACAAAACAGGGTTATAAAGGGAAAGCCAAGTGGGAGCTTATAAAAGAATTAAAAAATGCCGTATCCATCCCTGTAATTGGCAATGGTGATATCAAATCTTCAAAGGATGTATTAATAATGTTTTCCGAAACCGGATGCGATGCTGTAATGGTAGCAAGAGCAGCCCTGGGTAATCCATGGTTTTTTAAAGAAACCATCGCACATTTGAATGGTTCTCCTCTTCCGAACAGTCCCACCGTAGATGAAAAAATATCAACCTGCCGTCGTCACCTGGAATTGCTTATCCAGACCAAGGGGAATCACACTGGTACCAATCTCATGCGGAAACATTTTGGATGGTACATCAAGGGCTTTGAAAGTGCTGGTAAAATCCGGAAGGAACTGGTTACAAGTAGTGATTCTGATGGAATGTTTAAAAGACTGAATATTTTGGCTTAATAATAATTTGGAAGTGTAATACTTCCCTTTAACCCCTTCCCCACTTTTTTAGAAAGAGGTGGGGATTGACACAAATTTCAAGAAAAAGGGATGTATAGAGGGTATATTAGCCCAAAATTGCCTATTTGAGGAGCACCATCTTCTTGGTCTGCACAAACTCACCAGCACTCACAAGTTCCTTCCTGAGCTCCGCATTCACTGCAGAATTTATCTTCACTTGACCACTCCAATGTACATTCACCACAATTACGCTAACAAAAAAGCCCCTCATCAGAAGAGCTTTCCCACGAAACAGTTGCGGAGAGGGAGGGATTCGAACCCTCGTTACACGTTAATGTAAACACGCTTTCCAAGCGTGCGCCTTCAGCCACTCGGCCACCTCTCCTGAATAAATATAATAATTAAGAAAGCGGAGGGGGAGGGATTTGAACCCCCGATGCCCAAAGGACATGCCGGTTTTCAAGACCGGTGCATTCAGCCGCTCTGCCACCCCTCCAAATGTTTATTCTTCTTGTTTCTTTTCAGAGGGATCTTCTTTCTGTGGATCTTCACTTTTTGGAGTACTATCTTCTCCTAAATCTGTTTCCACAATCTCTTCATCTACATCCTCTGCAGAATCTCCTTCTGTTTTAGATGAATCTATATCTTCCGCCTCTTCATTTTTCTCAACCTCTGATGATTCTTTATTTGGCTCTTCTTCGGCTACTTCTTCTTTGATTTCTTCACTTTCGTTAATCTCAACCTCTTCGCCTTCCGCTATTTCAGATGATTCTTTAGTGGACACCCCTTCTGCCACTTCTACAGATTCTTCCGCTTCTTCTATAGCAGCAGATTCAACCTGGTCTGGGTCAGGCAATTCAATATTAAGTAATTTTTTCTCTTCATCAATTCGTTTAAGAGCCGCATCCAGAGACTCTCCACCTTCCAAACCAATCATTCTTTCATTAAACCGCCATTGCCCAGTTTTTTCAGAACGAACGCTACCCACATATTTCACATATTTTATGTCAGATTTCTTGTTTTTCTTTGCTGCTTTCTCTGCAAAACTTAATGTTTTCTTAGCCATCTTATTTATTTCTCCTTAAAATTTTGTCGGCGAATTTACTCGGTTTATAATCAATCTCCTATCATTGAGAATTCAATCTATGATGGTAATTAACTTCTCTGTGCACGCCTCCATTTTTCAGAAGCAAGTTTCCTCATATCCACCACAGAATCATGTTCATCTACTATCTCAACTCCCAAAAGGGTTTCTATTGCATCCTCCAATGTGATAATTCCTGTAGTTGTACCAAATTCGTCCACAACATGAAATATCTGCTGCCGTCTTTTGACAAATTCATCTAGGATATCTGCTACCGATTCATCTTCCTTGATCGTATGAATTGGGTCCAATAATTCATTCATAGTTATATCGAATTTATCTTCAGCCTGTTTATTAACTAGGTCATACCGATGAACAAACCCAACTACCATATCTAAATCTTTATCAAAAATAGGCATCCGTGAAAAGGCAATGGGAGAATATTTATCAACGACATCCCCCACCGTTTGGTCTTTTTGCAGCGCAAATATAACATTTCGCGGTGTCATAACTTCCTCTGCTTTCATTTCACGCAAATTTAAAAGATTTTCAATAATATCTCCCTCTTTCTCTTCAATGGTGCCTTCATCCTCACCCATCTCTGCCATTGCAATCATTTCCTCACGAGATATTTTTTGCTCCTTCTCATTTCTACCTACTAACCGATAAAATGACTCGGATAAATATACCAAAGGAAATGTAATCAAAATGAGTCCCCGTATGGTATATGCAGCAAATCCCGATAATCGTTTCCAATAAATAGCACCAAGAGTTTTAGGTATTATCTCGGAAAATATTAATATAGAAAAAGTCAAAATTGCTGTTACAATTGCTACCCACTGGCTACCATAAATCAGAAGAGTTTCTGCGCCCACTCCAGCAGCCCCAACAACATTTGCAATCGTATTTAGAGTTAATATTGCTGCAAGAGGACGATTGATATTTTCTTTCATAGTTTCAAGGATAGAACCACTATTTCTCTTCTCTTTTATTAACACTGCTATATGTGTATGGGAAATAGATAGAATTATTGACTCTAAAAGAGAACACAAAAAGGAAACACTTAATGCAAGTAAAAAATAAAATACTAGTGCATTCATAATTGAATTACCAACGAATTATTATAATAAAATAAAAAAAAAGTGAGAGCGGAGAGGCGAGGGGTCAGATTGATCCATTAATGAAATATTTTACAGTTATAATTTATGTCTTTTCTTTCATCATAAAAAGTGAATGTGATAAAAAATATAATTTTTACTTAACTATTTTCATCTATTATCATCTAAATAAAAAAGGAGTATTAATTATGTTAAAATTCAATATTACACTCTTCATCATGATTACATTTTTATATGGCTTATCGCATCCTCAAAATACAACAGCTAAATGGAATCAAAATATTTTCGGGAACTGGACAAAAGTAAAAAAGGGTCCTCCCAATAAATATAAAATCAGGTCAATTAAACCCATTCACTGTAGATTAATAAATCAGAATCAGAGCAGAACATTTTCTTCAGAAACCAGAATAATATCTATGATAAATCAACTATATTCTCTTGATGAAATGAGAATTAATGGCGTTATCACCAATATAGAATACAAAAGGGCGAAGGGTAAGACTATAAAAAATTGGAACAGGCGTTCATCCCGAAAATATGATCAAATTGAAAATGCACTAAGATTATTAACAACCATTCACGAAACCCATGGATTAAATGAACATGAGTATAATCGATTAAATTTTTCTTTTTTAAAATAGAGTAAAATCAAATTTTTCCATTTTTTTTTCTGTTGTAACTTGTTCAATGAAATATTTATCACTTATAGTTATTACATTTTTCCTATTTTGGTCATCAGGTTGCGATTCCAATGGTGCCTCTGGTTGTGGTTCATCCGATAAACCAATATTTTCTTTAGAAGATTTAAATCCTTATTCTGAAACCTATGGTGAGTATATCGGTCCACAAACGTTCAATGACAAAGTAACTTTATATTATTTTCCATTTTCTGAGACCTGAGGCACCTGCAGGAACCGGTTCGGTTCTCTAGATTCGCTTTTTATTGATTATGGTGGACTTAATTCTAATCTTGCAATTATAGGCGTCGGGAAGGATAATGATACTCCTGTCGATGGAATGATACAATATAAAATATTACCCTACGTTAAAGATGATGATGTTAACAGAGTGTGGCAGACCTGGTGCCCGGAAGATAGAGATTTATTCTTTTTAGATAAAAATGGATTTTATAATACTAAAATAAATCTCACATCAGGATTTCCTGAGAATGATATAAAGGAAATAATTGATACTCTTTTATAAATATAAATTTCAGGATAAATTCCTGCCCTAAACCTATGGAAAAAGGATTATGTCGATAGATTTAATAAAAAACAAATTAGAGTCTGCATTCCCCGGAGCTAAAATCACATTGAAAAATACAACATCAATGCATCAAGGCCATGGAAACTGTGGACTCCATTTAAAAACAAAGGTTATTTATAATGGATTCAAAAAGGTTCCTCTCATCGAACGACATCGCATGATTTATGAGGTTTTAAAGAGTGAAATGAATTCTATTATTCACGCATTATCAATTGAGGCTACATATGAGTCCTGAAATGAAAAAAAGAGTAGAAGAAATAACATCATCAGATCGCATATTTTTGATGATAAAAGGTACACCAGAAATGCCTGTATGCGGATTTTCTGCACGTGTCGTACGGGTATTAAGTAGATATGATGTCCATTATTCCTGTATGAATATTTTTGAGGATATAGACCTAACAAATGCCATTAAGGAATATTCAAACTGGCCTACAACACCTCAATTATATGTTGACGGGAAATTGATCGGAGGCTGTGATATCATTGAGGAACTGGATACAAATGGTGAACTGAATTCCATATTAAATTCCTGAAATCTATAGTTTTTGGTATAGCATAAACCGATAGGTTTTCTGTTCTAGATATTCCTGTGCAGTAAGTTGACCGGAGAAATAAATCCGGTTTAGTTTTTTAATCCTTTTTCTGTATTTCCACTTCAATAATTTTGAAAACATAGGATACCGGTTTTTCAAGTAGGAATTAGTCAAGGATTTTAACGGACCACCAAATTGAGTAAGAAAATCATCTAAAATCTGAATTGTGGGTGCAGTTTGTTCTGTCACATCAATATTTGATATTTCCTTAAACTTTGATGATTGAATAGCATCCTGAAATTTTGGAAAAGAATGTCCCCCTCTTAGTTCGGTAAAATGGGATGGGTCTTTCTGGAAGAAATCACAAATCAAAATATAACCGTTTGGATTCAGAAGTTGATAACATTTTTCAAGAGATTTGATAATGGGAACATATTGAAAACTCTCCGAAAACAAAATCATATCATAGGTTTTATCCGTTTCTAATTTTTCAAATAATGTTTTATAAATTGTAACTGAACTACCAAGTTTCTTTTCAATTTCCTCATTTAAAAATGAACTGGGAGATACACATTCAACTAGGTGTCCTCGATCGATTAATTTTTTTGCGGTATTCCCTGAACCGCTACCAACATCAAGAATCGATTTTATATTTTCCGGGATTTGCTTTAACAACATTTCAGAGTATGCTTTTTGAGCTTCAGCACAATGGAGTAAGTCTACTGGGACATCTGGTCCCCAATATCCATAATGAAGGTCATCTGATTTTAGAAAAAAACGTCCAATCAAAAGCCCAACTTCCAAACCTATCTCTTTAGAATCTAATTTCTTTTTTTTCATCTTTTAATATCCTATCTCAAAATTTTCTAAAATATCTGAAACCCATTTTTGAACACATGCCAAATTTTTGCTCCTGGACAGGAATAAATAACATCTATGGGTTTCCTAACATCCCATACAATTATATCTGCTTTTTTTCCGATTTCAATGCTACCAACTTGGTCTTCTATACCCAAAGATACGGCACCCTGCCAGGTTGATGCTATCATAGCTTCTTCAATAGTCATATGTAAATATAAACATGCAAGAACAAGAATATATGACATGGATTGGATATGGCTGCTTCCCGGATTGAAATCTGTTGCCAATGCAACAGGGATACCAATTTCAATCATTTTCCTTGCTGGAGCATATTTATTACTTCCTAAAAAAAAGGTTGTACCTGGTAGTAATGTTCCAGTTACATTATTATCATATAAAGCGTGTATACCATTTTCGGATACAGCCATAAGATGATCTGCTGAAACACATTCCAGTTCTCCAGCGAGTTCTGCTGCTCCAAAATCTTTAAATTCATCTGCATGGATCCTAGGAATTAAACCATACTGCCTTCCAGTATTCAAAACCCTTGATGTCTGTTCCAAATTAAAATATCCTTCTTCACAAAATACATCACAATATTTTGCAATTCCCTGTTCTACTACTGCTGGGATCATTTCATCACAAATAAGGTCAACATAACCATCATGATTTCTAGAATATTCAGGTGGAAAAGCATGCGCTCCCATAAAAGTGGGAATAATATCAATCTTATGATTCTTATCCACTTTATGAATTACTTCCAATGATTTTAATTCACTTTCAGTTGATAACCCATATCCAGATTTAGCTTCGACAGTAGTTGTTCCGTTTTGAAGAAACTGATTCATCCTCAAATATACTTTATCAACTAATTCATCAACAGTAGCATTTCTGACACCTTCTATACTAGATTTAATCCCACCTCCTTTATTAGCAATTTCCTGATACGAAATTCCTGATATACGTTGAGCATATTCTTCCTCCCTACCTTGAAAGAAAACAGGGTGTGTATGGGAATCTACGAAGCCTGGAGTAACAAGTCTATTTTCGCAGTCAATAGAATATTTTCCTTTATTAAGAGATGGTCCGATATCTATAATAACATCATCTTTAACTAAGATATCAATATTGTCTTGCTGATGGATACATTTATTTGCGGAATCCCAAGTAAGCAAACACCCTATATTAGTAAAATGAGTGATCAAATAAATTTATTATTTTTTGATTAATGGAATGTTGATACCCCATTTTTTACTGTTGGCAATTGCCTGGTCATATCCTGCATCTGAATGCCTTAATATTCCCATACCTGGATCATTATTTAACACCCGTTCTAAACGAGTTGCCATTTCTTGAGTACCATCAGCAACAATAACTTGTCCTGCATGAATTGCCAGTCCCATTCCGACGCCACCTCCATGGTGAATGGAAACCCAGGTAGCACCACTGGCTGTATTCAAAAGGGCATTCAAAAGTGGCCAATCTGCGACAGCATCCGAACCATCCAACATAGATTCAGTTTCTCTGTAAGGCGATGCAACAGACCCTGTATCTAAATGATCTCTACCAATTACAATAGGGGCTTTAAGTTCTCCATTTGCTACCATCTGATTTATTGCCAACCCCAATTTGGCACGGTCACCATATCCAAGCCAACAAATTCTAGAAGGCAAACCCTGAAATTGAATTTGTTCTCTAGCTTTTAATATCCATCTTTTCAACGGTTCATCCTTTGGAAATAAATCTAAAACCTTTTCATCAGTTTTATATATATCTTTGGGATCACCAGATAATGCCACCCAGCGAAAGGGACCTTTACCATCACAAAAAAGAGGGCGAATATATTCAGGGACAAAACCAGGATAATCAAATGCATTATTAACACCTGCTTTTTTTGCCTGTCCGCGCAAGTTATTTCCATAGTCAAAAGCTATGGATCCCATTTTCTGTAATTTTAATATACCTACACAGTGTTCAGCCATTGCACGGAGACTTTCTTTGATATAAATACGTGGATCTGATTTTCTTAGTTTTATTGCATTTTCATAACTCAACCCATTAGGAATATATCCATCCAACTCATCATGTGCAGAAGTTTGATCCGTTACAATATCCGGGACTATACCCCGGTTCGCAAATTCGGGAATAATATCTGCTGCATTACCTAACAACCCGATTGAAACTGACTCACCCTTAAATATCGAATCTCTA